>Ga0180016_100055_pt1 | contig 53848 bp, 50 predicted proteins | sample KR46_M_MetaG_FD_129673 | JGI IMG/M metagenome (GOLD analysis project Ga0180016, IMG submission 129673) | Groundwater microbial communities from the Olkiluoto Island deep subsurface site, Finland - KR46_M_MetaG | ecosystem: Environmental > Aquatic > Deep subsurface > Groundwater | place: Finland... | reverse complement strand
GCATGATGCACTCGCCGTTGGGCAAGTTCCTGGTGGCCGGGCGCTTCATGCGCGGGCTCTACGGCTTGGCCAAGGGCTTGGCCTTCGGCGGGCTCACCCTGTGCCAGGCCCTCACCGCCCTGGGTCCGGGCGCGGTGGCCGAGATGAAAGTTTTCTTCTGGCTGACCCCGGCTCTGGTATATTTATCAGTAATTCTGTGCATAGCCCGGGGCCTGCCCGTGCTGGCGGATATTCGCCGCCTACTGGATGAAGATTCCCGGTCAACCTAGGAGCAGCCCACAAGTGAGCGGGCAACCCGCCGCCATTTTCGACGTAGACCGCACCCTGGTGGTCCCATCTTCCATGGAAAAGGTCTTCGTGCCGTTCTTGATACGGCGCGGCTATCTGCGCGCTCCGGACCTGGCCCGCTACGTGCTTCTCTACCTGGCCCGGGGCCTGGGGGGAGACTCCTCGGCGGCCCAGAACAAGGCCCACCTCCAGGGCAAGGATCCCGGCGAGTTGGAGCGCCTGGCCGCCGAGTGCTTCAGGATAAAGATATTGCCCCGCATCAGCGCCGAGGGCCGCCGCCGCCTGGACGACCACCGCCGCAAGGGCCATCTGGTGGTGCTGCTGACCGGCAGCCTGGAGCCCCTGGCCGCCCAGATCCAGCAGGAGATGGGCGCGGACTTGGCCCTGGCCGCCCGCCTGGAGGTCAAGAACGGCGCCCTGTCCGGCGAGCTGGAAGGGCGGCGCCCCTACGGGGCGGAAAAGGCCCGCCTGGTGCGGGAGTTGGCCCAGACCAACGGCCTGAACCTGGACGATTCCTACGCCTACGGCGACCATCATTCGGATTACGACCTCTTGGACGCGGTGGGCCACCCCCACGCGGTCAACCCGGATCACCAGCTTCGACGCCGGGCCACCGAGCGCGGCTGGCCCATTCTGCAGTTCTAAACCACCCCCGCCCCCATGAACCGGTTTGCGCCCCAGGGCGGCCTGGGCTATATTGGCGGGTACTCTATTGGAGTTAGCCCATGCAGCCCCCCGCCAACATGAAACAATTCGTCAAGGACCTGGAGAGCCGGGGCTGGCTGAAGCGCGTCTCCGAGGAGGTGGACCCCTATTTGGAGATCACCGCCCTCAGCGACGCGGTGATGAAGTCGGGCGGACCGGCCCTGCTCTTTGAGAAGGTCAAGGGCGTGGGCTGCCCCCTGGCCATCAACCTCTTCGGCTCGCCCCAGCGCATGGCCCTGGCCCTGGGGGTGGAGCGCCTGGACGACATCGCGGCGCGCCTGCGGGGGCTCTTGGAGCTGGAGCTGCCATCGGGCGGGCTGTGGTCCAAGCTCCTCAGCGTCCTGCCCAAGCTCAAGGAACTCAAGGCCTTCGCCCCCAATGTGGTCAAAAGCGCCCCCTGCCAGGAGGTGGTGCTAAAGGGTGAGCAGGCATCCCTGGACCTGCTGCCCATCCTCACCTGCTGGCCCCAGGACGCCGGGCCCTTCATCACCCTGCCCCAGGTCATTACCGCCGACCCGGACACCGGCAAGCACAACGTGGGCATGTACCGCCTGCAGCGCTTCGACGCCCACACCACGGGGATGCACTGGCACCGCCACAAGGGCGGCGCGTCCCATTACCGCCGGGCCAAGGAACTGGGCCAAAAGCTGCCCGTGGCCGTGGCCCTGGGCGGAGCGCCCGCCTCGGTCTACGCGGCCTGCGCCCCCCTGCCCGAGAACCTGCCCGAATACATGTTCAGCGGCTTTTTGCTGCGCCGCCCGGTGGAGTTGGTCAAGGCCACTACCAGCGACCTCATGGTCCCGGCCGAGGCCGAGATGATCATCGAGGGCTACGTGGACCCGGCCGAGCCCCTGCGGGTGGAAGGGCCCTTTGGCGACCACACCGGCTACTACTCCCTGGCCGACGAGTACCCGGTGCTGCACATAACCGCCATCACCCACCGCCGGGATTTCCTCTACCCCACCACCATCGTGGGCATCCCGCCCATGGAAGACTACTACCTGGGCATGGCCACCGAGCGCATCTTCCTGCCCCTGTTGCAGACGGTGCTGCCCGAGGTGGTGGATTACCACATGCCCGCCGAGGGGGTGTTCCACAACCTGGTGTTCGTGTCCATCAAAAAGGAGCACCCCGGCCAGGCCTACAAGGTGATGAACGCCCTTTGGGGCCAAGGCCAGATGATGTTCGCCAAGATACTGGTGATCGTGGACGCGGACGTGGACGTGCAAAACCCGCAGCGGGCCTGGTGGGAGGCCCTGAACCACATCGACCCCCAGCGGGACATCCTTTTCAGCAAGGGCCCGGCCGACGCCCTGGACCACGCTGCCCAGCTTCCCTGCCTGCACAGCAAGATGGGCATCGACGGCACCAAGAAACTCAAGGGCGAAGGTTTTGATCGCCCGTGGCCGGATCGCATCGAGATGGACCCCGAAGTCGAGAAGGCGGCGCTGGCCCGGCTCAAGGCCTGGGGCCTGCCCATCCCGGAGAAGTAGGCGGCATGGTCAACAACCTGGGGGGCCGGCTCAAGGACTTCGCCGATCTGGTCAAGTTCAGCCACACCATTTTTTTGTTCCCCTTCGCCCTTAGCGCCCTGCTGTTGGCCACCCAGGGGAGCCCGCTCACCGTGGGCAAGGTGTTCTGGGTGATGGTGGCCCTGGTGGCGGCGCGCAGCGCGGCCATGATCATGAACCGCATCGCCGACCGCCGGTACGACGCCCTGAACCCCCGCACGGCCATGCGCCCCCTGGTCACCGGCCGGGTGAGCCCGGCCCTGGCCTGGGCCTGGCTGGTGCTGGCCTGCGGCGTGCTGGTCTTGGCCGCCGCCATGCTCAACCCTCTGTGCCTCAAGCTCTCGCCCGTGGCCCTGATCTGGGTGTTGGGCTACAGCTTCACCAAGCGCTTCACCTGGCTGTGCCATGTATGGCTGGGGCTGGCCACCGCCCTGGCCCCCCTGGGGGCCTGGATCGCGGTCACCGGGGCCTGGGACTGGCGGGCCGCGGTGCTGGCCGGGGCGGCGGCCCTGTGGGTGGCCGGGTTCGACGTGATCTACGCCTGCCAGGACATCGATTTCGACCAGCAGCATTCCCTGCACTCCCTGCCCGCTCGCCTGGGCCTGGAGAAGGCCCTGTGGGTCAGCCGGGGCATGCACGCGCTGACCATCCTGGGTTTTTTCGCCCTGGTCCCATTGTTCCACCTGGGCGGCGTCTACCTGATCGGGGCCGCGGTGGTGGCCCTGGCCCTGGTGGTGGAACAGGTGTTGGTGGCCATTAAGCGGGCCAACATTCCCATGGCCTTTTTCACGGTCAACGGCTTCGTGTCCATCGCCTTTTTGGTGTTTCTGGCCCTGGACCTCTGGCTGGGAGGCGCGGCGTGAGCCAGCTCGAGGTTGACCTACGCTATCTGGGGGTGCTGGAAAAGGCCCTGCAAATCGCCGGGGAGCTGGGCAGCGAGGCGGCGGTGCGCTACATCCGCTATTCCTACCGCCTGCTGTCCAAGGTCTACCACCCGGACCTGCACCAGGAAAACCGCCAAGCCGCCGAGGAGGGCCAACGCCGCCTCAACGCGGTCAAGGAGCGTTTGGATATGACCAGCGACCAGGATTTGGGCCAGTTCCTAAAGGCCTCGGCCAAGCCGAACACCGGCCATCCCAGAGTGCTGGTGGTGGAGGACGAGGAAGGCCTGGCCAACAACCTGGCCGACCTGCTGGCCCTGGAAGGCTACCACGTGACCACCGCCCCGGACGGCCTGGCCGGGCTTCGCCGGCACCTGACTTTTCGCCCCGAGCTGGTCATCACCGATATTCTCATGCCTATAATGGATGGGGTGGAGATGGTGCGCACCCTGCGCCAGCGGGACCCGGAGATAAAGGTGATTTTCATCTCCGGCTTTTTCGGCACCCGCTCCATCCAAAACGAACTCATGCAGGAGCTGGAGCGCTTCGGCTACCCCAGCCTGGCCAAACCCTTCCGGCCCAGCCAGCTTTTGGAACTGGTTCGCCGGGCGCTGGGAGGGTAGCAGACCTCAGCTAGGAGATTTTTCATGCCGCTGAAGTTCAACATCACTCATCACCGCACCGGTTTCCTAAATCCCGCCGACGACATGAAACCCACCTCGGTGGACGTGGAGATTCGCCGCGACCCGCTCACCGACGACCGCAGCCGCATCCTGAGCTTTCGCCTGCGCACCCTGGGCAAGCTGGACCACACCGAGTACCTGGAGCGCGACAAAGGCCGCCCCTGCCCCTTTTGCCCGGGAAACGTGGAAAAGATGGTCTCGCGCTTTTTGCCCGAGGAGGTCCCCGAGGGCCTGCTGCGCCGGGGCGAAGCGGTGGGATTCCCCAACATGTTCCCCTACGAGGCCCACAACGCGGTGCTGCGCCTGACCGAAAAGCACCACGTCCTGCCCAGCCAGTTCACCCCCCACCAACTGGCCGACGGCCTTTTGATGGCCGTGGACTCCTTCCAGCGAGTGACCCCCAAGGCCCGCTACGCGGCGGTTAACTGGAACTACATGATGCCCGCCGGGGGCGGGGTGGTGCATCCCCACTTCCAGATCGTGGCGAGCATCAACCCCACCCGCTTCCAAAGCCGCCTGATCCGCCGGGCCAAGGCCTTCGCCAAGCGCGAGGGCGGCGACATGATGAGCGCCTACCTGGAGCACGAGAAGAACGACCGCTCCCGCTGGGTGGGCCAAGTGGGGCCGGTGGTGTGGCTGGCGCCTTTCGCGCCCAGGGCCATTTATGATCTAATGGCCCTGTCGCCCAGCGGCAAGGGGCTCATGGAGTTCAGCCCCCAGCAGATATTGGGGCTGGCCAAGGGCATCCGCCGGGTGGTGCGCTTTTTGGAGGCACGCGGGGTCAACGCCTACAATATGGCCCTGCACACCTCCCTGAAGCCAGAAGCGGGGCTGCCCTTCATGCTGCGCATCGTCAGCCGGGTGCACATCCCGCCCATAGGGGTGGACGAGATCAACTACTTCGAGAAGCTGCACGACGAGACGGTGTGCTTCCTGAGCCCCGAGGAGATAGCCAAGGACATAAAAACCATGTGGCGCGACTGAGACGCGCCGCCAAGACAAGCAGGGGGTATGCATGGCCTATGACGGGGCTCTGACCCTGGGTGGGGTGCTCAAGGAAGTGGCCGGACGCTGGGGCGAGCGCGAAGCCCTGGTGGACCTGCCCAGCGGTCTGCGCCTGACCTATGCCGGATTCGACCGGGCCAGCGACAAGCTGGCCCGCGCCTTTTTGGGCCTGGGCCTGAAGCCTGGCCAGCGCGTGGCCCTGTGGGCCCCCAACATGCCCCTGTGGCTGGTGGTGATGTACGGCGCGGCCAAGGCAGGCCTGGTGATCTCCAGCGTGGACACCAGCTTCGGGCGCGAGGAGCTGGCCTATCAGCTGGCCCAGTCCCGCTGCGCCGCCCTGGTGCTGGCGCCGGGCATCCAGGGCGACGAATACCTGGCCGCCCTGGCCGGGCTGTGCCCGGAGTTGGACCAGCCCGCCCCTAGGGGCCTGGACTGCGCCGCGCTGCCCGCCCTTCGGAGGGTCATCGTATTGGGAGCCGAGGCCCCGCCCGGTGCCCTGACCTGGGACCAGGCCATGGAGCTGGGGCGCACCGTGCCCGTGGAGGCCCTGGAAGAGCGCATGGCCTCGGTGAAGCCAGGCGACGTGGCCACCCTGCTCTACACCTCGGGCACCACCGGACGCCCCAAGGGGGTGATGAGCCCCCACCAGGGCCTGATCCTCACCTCGGTGGCCGGCGGCGACAACCAGCGCCTTAGCGAGCAGGACCGCCTGGTGGTCTCGGTGCCCCTGTGCCACATGTTCGGCTGCATCTGCATAGCCCTGGCGGGCATCATCAAGGGCGCGGCCCTGGTGATTCCCTCCCGGCTGCCCGAGCCGGGGGCCATTCTCCATGCGGTGGTCAAGGAAAGCTGCACTGCCCTGTACGGCCCGCCCACCTCCTTCATCGCCATGATGGACGACGCGGCTTACCAGCAGTTGGACGGCGGCCTGCGCACCGGGGTCATGGCCGGAGCCCAGTGCCCCATGGAGGTGATGCGCAAGGTGGTGGAGGAAATGGGGGTGGCGGACATCCTCATCGGCTACGGCCAGACCGAGGCCTCCTCCTGGATCGCCACCAGCCGCCCGGTGGACCCCCTGGAGCTGCGGGTCTCCACCGTGGGCCGCCCGGTGCCGGGCGCGGAAGTGAAGATCGCCGACCTGGCCGACGGCGCGCCCCTGCCCCCCGGCGAGGTGGGGGAGATATGCACCCGCGGCCACGTGATGGTGGGCTACTTCGACCTGCCGGCCGAGACCGCCCAGGCCATCGACCAGGAGGGCTGGCTGCGCACCGGCGACCTGGGCACCATGGACGAGGATGGTTACATCCGCATCTCCGGGCGGCTCAAGGAAGTGATCCGCAAGGGCGGCGTGACCGTATTCCCGGCGGACATAGAGGAAGTGCTCTTCGCCCACCCGGCGGTGAACACCGTGGCCGTGTTCGGGGTGCCCCATCCCACCTTGGGCGAGGAGGTGGCCTGCTGGGTCAAGCTGGAGCGCCACACCCAGGCCACCGAGCAGGAGATCATGGCCTTCCTCAGCGAGCAGGTTCCCGAGAGCCACCTGCCCGCCTGGCTGCGCTTCGTGGACGAGTTCCCCTCCACGCCTCTGGGCAAGATACAGAAATTCCGCATGCGTGAAATCATGCTGGCCCTGCTGGCGAACGAGGGGGAGTAATAGGCTTAAAATACGATAAAACTTGACTTTTTCCCCTAATCACGGTAATAAGGGGCAGTGATGTTCCTGCTTTGACCCTAAGGGGACGGTAAGGTTATGGACGTCCAAGAAATCAGAGGCAAAGAGTTTGCCCGGCGCTTTCGCGGCTACGATTCCCACGAGGTGGAAAGCTTTCTGGGTAAGCTGGCCGACTATATAACGGACCTGCACCGAGAGTTGGACAACCTCAACAACCGGCTGAACCAAACCAGCCAGGAGTTGAAGGAATACCGCGTCCGCGAGGACACCCTGGAGGCCAACCTGGCCCAGACCAGGCGCATCTCCGAGGACATGAAGGCCAACAGCGAGAAAGAGGCCAAGTTCATCGTGGCCGAGGCCGAGCTGCAGGCCGAGAAGATCCTCAGCCAGGCCCACAACCGCCTGGCCCAGATCCACGATGACATCACCGAACTCAAACGCCAGCGGGCCCAGTTCGAGGTCCGTCTGCGCTCCCTGGTGGAGGCTCACATCAAGCTGCTGGAGGTGGAGGCCGACCGCGACCGCGACCTTTCGGAGCTGGAGGATAAGATCAAGATCCTCAGGAGCCCTTCCCCCTAGATTCTATCTCCTGTGACTAGCATCAAAAAAGAAACCCACGGGGTGAGCCTGGCCGTCCGGGTGGCCCCCCGTGCATCGCGCAACGAGCTGGCCGGGGTGGAGGCCGGAGCCCTCAAGGTGCGCCTTACCGCCCCGCCGGTGGAGGGCGCGGCCAACCAGGCCCTGGTCAAGCTGCTTTCCAAGGCCCTGGGCGTGGCCAAGGGCAAGGTTACGGTGATCAGCGGGGAGCGCTCGCGCAACAAAAGGGTGCTGGTTCAAGGGCTGGGCCTGGACGAGCTGCGCGGGCGGCTGGGCCTGTGATCCGCCGGTTGATCCTGGGGGGCTTGCTGCTGCTCTTGGCCGGGGCGGCCCTGGCCTCCGGGCCCTTGGAGCTATCGGTGCAGGCCCCCACCCCCGAGTTGGCCGCCCACGTGCGCCGGATAGCCGCCGAGGCCGCGCCCAAGCTGGAGGCCTGGACCGGGGCCTCGCCGGGCAAGGTGCTGATCCAGGTGATGCCCACCCGCGAGTGGTTCGAAAAGCGCATGGCCCAGCTGAACGGCCCCCGCTGGGCCGCTGGGCTGGCCCTGCCCGGACGGGGACTCATCGTGCTGCGCTCACCGCGCCAGTTGGGCGACCCGGAGCAGTTCCGCCACCTGCTCATCCATGAAATGCTCCACCTGTACCTGGCCGCCGGGCTCAAGGGCCGCCGCGCCCCCCTGTGGCTGGAAGAGGGCCTGGCCATGCACGTGTCCGGGGAGGGCGGCTGGGACCGCGCCGCCTCCATGGCCGGGGGGGTGCTGGGCATGGGCCTGATTCCCCTGAGAGAGCTTGAGGAAAATTTCCCGGCCCAGGCCCAGCAGGCCGCCCTGGCCTATGCCCAGAGCTACTACCTTATCTCCTGGCTGCAAAACGAGTTCGGCCCCCAGACCGTGGCCAAGATCATCAAGGGCCTGTCCCAGGGACGCCCCCTGACCGCTGCCCTCCGGCAGACCACGGGCCTGAGCCTGGCCGCCCTGGAAGAGCGTTTCACGGACGACATGCACTCGCGCTTTTCTTGGATTGCGGTGCTCGGCACCGGGGGGGCCTTGTGGGCCCTGGTGGCCCTGGGAGCCATGGTGGGGCTGGTGGCGCGGCGACGCAGGCAAAGAGCGGCGGTTGCCCATATGGACGACCCCGGAGGCGTCCAGGCGGTGATGCGCCCCCGGCCACGGAGCGGACGGGAGCACCACGAAATTCTCAGGGAAGCGGGAATGGACGGACCGGGGCCTCGGGACGGCTCCCGGTCCTCTAAAGACGCCTAGGCGCTATGGGGGCAGCCCAGGTGCTCCAGCGACTCGTCGTGCCGCTGCAATGCCTGATAGCGCTCCCGGGCGGCGGCGCATTCAAAGCTGAGACCGCAATGGGCCAGACAGACGTGATCGCCCCGGTCGAATTCGCCGAAACAATCTATGCGGTCTTCCAATTCCTCCAAAATTAGGAGTCGGGCCAAATCAGTCCTCGCCAAATCAGTTGATGAAAACCCGCCTAAACTCTTTCACGTCGTGCAGGGCGATGCCCGCACCCATAACCACGCAAGTCAGAGGATCCTCGGCCACGTTCACCTTGAGCTTCATCTCCTGCTGAATCAACCGATCCAACCCACGGATGAGAGCCCCGCCACCCGCCAGGGTGATGCCCTGGTCGGCCACGTCGGCGGCCAGTTCGGGAGGCGTTTTCTCAAAGGCGCGCTTGACGCTCTCCAAGATCACCTCGACCGGCTCGGCCATGGCCTCGCGCACCTCCTCATCGGTAATTTTGATGGTGCGCGGTATGCCTTCCACCAGATCCTTGCCGCTGACCTCCATGGACAGCGGATGCTCCAGGGGATAAGCCGAGCCAATTGATATCTTTACCTGCTCGGCGGTGTTTTCGCCAACCAGAACCTGATATTTCTTCTGAATGTAACGCACGATGGATTCGTTGGCCTCGTCGCCGGCCACCCGCACCGACTCGGAGTAAGCGGTGGAAAACAGGCTGATAACCGCCACCTCGGTGGTGCCGCCACCGATGTCCACCATCATGCAGCCCTGGGGTTTGTCAATGGGCAGGCCCGCCCCGATGGCCGCGGCCATGGGCTCCTCGATGAGGTAGATGTCTCGGGCTCCGGCCTGTTCGGCGCTCTCGATCACCGCCCGTTTTTCCACCTGGGTCACCCCACTGGGCACCCCGATGAGCATGCGCGGCTTCATGAAGCCGGTGGAAGACTTCACCTTGAGGATGAACTCTCGGATCATGATCCGGGTCATATCGAAATCGGCGATCACCCCGTCCTTGAGGGGCCGGGCGGCCACCACGCCGGGGCTGGTGCGTCCCAAATACTGCTTGGCCTCGAAACCAACGGCCAGGGGCTTGCCTGTGTCGCGCTTGAGGGCCACCACCGAGGGCTCGTTGAGCACCACGCCCTTGCCCTTTACGAAGATGAGGGTGTTGGCCGTGCCCAAGTCCATGGCCAAATCTTTGGAAAACAGACCCAAAAGTTTGCTCAGCACAATGTTACCTGCCTTTTTCCGCCCCCCTTCGGGGCATGGCTCAGCCTAAAACGAGGCCAGGCGATAGTGGGCCAGGGTAGCGGCCACGCGGTGACCGGCCAGTTCCAGGGCCCGCTCCTCTTCCTCGTCGATGGAGCGTTCGGTTTGACCGGCAAAGGCCCATACCCCCACCAGCCGCCGCCAAGCCAAGAGCGGCACCCCCACAAAGACATTGTAGCCTCTGAGGGGCTCGTCCGGAGAGATGAGGTAGGACTTGCCCTGCCCTGGACGCATGCGGTGGTGAGTCAGGGGACGGGCCTCCCGCAGCACCCAGCCCACCAGGCCCTGGGTCACCGGGAAGGAGCGGCCCCTGAGGGTGGCCACGCTGGGGCCCTGCACCGCCTCCACCCAAAATTGTTTGCGCCCCTGGTGCAGGAGGCACAAAAAGCCCATGGACAGGCCGGTGAAGCGCCGGCCCGCGTCCAAAATTTCGTCGTAAAGCTCGCGGCGTCCGCTGAAGCTGAGCGCCGCGTTCTCGATGTCATAGAGCAGGTCCAGTATACGGCCATAAAGGGCCTCGCGTACGCAGGTTTCCTGCTGGACCACCATCTGGTTCATGAACACCGCGAAATCGCGAATTATTTTCTTTTCGCGTTCGCCGAAAATCTGCCGGGCCTTGGTGTCCACCACCAAAACCCCCATTTCGCCCACCGGCATGCCCACAAAGGCCTGGATGCCCTCGTCGGCGTGGTACAGGCCCGTGGCCTCGGAGCTCTGCTTGTAGCGGTCCACATCCACCGGGCGGTTGTGCTTGGCCACCCAGCCCACCAGACCCTCGCCCACCTGCACCGGCTCCTCGGAGCGAAAAGAGCGGCTCATGGAGTGCCACGCGGCGGCATGGAGTTGGCGGCCGCCGGGCTCGCGCAGGTACAGGGCCACGGTGAAGGCCTCGGTAAGGTTGGCCAGCAGGTCCACCGCGTCTTTTAAGCCATGACGGGACTGCGTGGGGAGGCGACCGGGCAAGGCCGTGGGCTCAGCTGCAATCGCCGCAGAAACTGCCATAGGACCGATCATAACCGCGCTCGCCTTCCTCGGTGAAGAAACACCCTGGAATTTGGCACATTTTGCGGTGATAGGCCACGCACTGGCAACACAGGCCCGTCTTGTCGCAGGCGCTGTAACTGCAAGTGCACCCGGCCAAATTAGCTTGCAGGTTGGGGCAAGCTTTCTTCATTTTTGCGTAGTCGGCCACGAATCCGGCGCTCCAGCTGAGAAAAACGATTTATAACTGGCCGTTAGCCTTTGGAACCACTCTATATAGTTAGTATATTTGTGTCAACCACAAAATAGTGGGGTTTGTACCTAAAAAAACTGTAAAATTGGCCTTGCGGATAGCTCAGAAAGGAATTATTACTACCTCATGCCTGAACTACCTGAAGTAGAAAGCGTACGCCGCACATTGGCCCCTGGCCTCCTGGGACGCACTCCCACCTCGCTCAGGGTGGGGCTGGACAAGTTGGTCCGGCCCACCCCTCAGGCCCTGAGCGCCGGTATCAGGGGCCAGAGCATATCCGAGGTGGACCGCCACGGCAAACTGCTCATGCTGCGCATGTCCGGCCACGGCACCTGGGCCATCCACCTGGGCATGACCGGCCAGGTCATCCTGGCCGACCAACGGCCCGACGCCAAGCACATCCACGTCACCGTGGGCTTTGACGACGACGGCCCGCGCCTGTACTACCGCGACCCCCGCCAGTTCGGCTTCATGGCCTGGTGCCCGGATCAGGCCGCCCTGGACGCCGGACCCCTGGCCAACATGGGCCCCGACGCCCTGGGCATACCCCTGGAGGTGTTTCTGGAGCGCCTTTCCGGGCGGGGCGGCAAGATCAAGAGCCTGCTCCTGGACCAGCGGGTGCTGGCCGGGGTGGGCAACATCTACGCGGACGAGTCCCTGCACCGGGCGGGCCTGCACCCCCTGTCCCGGCCCATGGACCTGAGCCAGGAGCAGCTCATCGGCCTGCACCACCACCTGCAAGAGACCCTGGCCGAGGCCCTGGCCCGTGGCGGGTCATCCATCAGCAATTTCGTGGACGCCCACGGACGGCCCGGCACCTTCCAGCACGCCCACCGGGTGTACAAGCGCGGTGGCCAGGCCTGCAACGAGTGCGGATGCGAGATCGAGCGCATCGTGGTGGCCGGACGCTCCACCCACTTCTGCCCACACTGCCAGAAAGAGCACCTTTAGCCAGGCCTTCCCCGCTGTGACATAATAGCGGACAACCTCAGCGGGGAGAGCCTCATGCACCATCTCCAGCGCCTGATCTGCGCCCTGACCGTCCTTCTGGCCCTGGTCCCGGCGGCCTGGGCCGCGGAGCCCGCCGCGCCCCAGCCTCCGGCTAAGGTGGCCTTTGACAACCCCACCTACGACTTTGAGTTGCGCCGCGTGCTGGGCTACGCCCTGTCCGGCGGGGCGGACCTCAACGAGGTGTTGGGTGCGGCGCACCGCGTCAAGGCGGGCGACGGCGATTCCTGGCACCAGGCCTGGTTCGATCTGGCCCAGCGGGTGCGGGCCATGGCAGACCAGGCCAGGGGCCACCGGGTTTCGACCCGGGAGGCCCTGCTCCGGGCCAGCGCCTACTACCGCCCGGCCGACTTTTTCCTGCACGCCGACCCCGGAGACCCACGCATCCTGGAGTCCTGGAAGCTCAGCCGCGACACCTTCCGCCAGGCGGCCCGGCTCATGGACCACCCGGTGGAGGTGGCGGCCATCCCCTATGAGAACACCACCCTCCCCGGCTATTTCATGTGCCCGGACGACACCCGTCTCCCCCGCAAGACCCTGATCGTGCAGACCGGCTTTGACGGCACCGGCGAGGAGCTTTATTTCGAGGTGGCCTTTTTCGCCTTGGCCCGCGGCTACAACGTGCTCATCTTCGAGGGCCCCGGCCAGGGGGGCGTGGTGCGCGAGCAGCATCTGTACTTCCGGCCTGACTGGGAAAAGGTGGTGACCCCGGTGGTGGACTACGCCCTGAGCCGCCCCGAGGTGGACCGCCAGCGCCTGGCCCTCATGGGCATCTCCATGGGCGGCTATCTGGTGGCCAGGGCCGCCGCGTACGAGCACCGCTTGGCCGCCCTGGTGTGCAACCCCGGAGTCATGGACATGATGGCCGGCAAGCGGCCCAGCGAAAAGCAGTGGCAGGAGATGCGCTCAAACCCCGTGGCCGCCAACCATGCCATGCGCCAAAGGATGGCCCAGGACATCGGCTTCCGCTGGCTGGTGAACAACGGCATGTTCACCATGGGGGTGCGCTCCCCGCTGGAGTTCATGGAGCGGTTCGCCCGCTACCGCCTGACCCGGGAGCAGGCCCGCCGCATCACCGCCAACAGCCTGGTCATCGCCAGCCGCGGCGATCACTTCATGTCCTATGGCGATCAGAAAAAGCTATACAATGCCATGACCTGCCCCAAGACCCTCATGGAGTTCACCGCCGCCGAGGACGCTACCCCCCACTGCCAGATGGGGGCCGTGGCCGTGTCCAGCCAGCGCATTTTCGATTGGCTGGACAAGGCCGTGGAGCAGAAGCCCTGCCCCTGCGGCCGCCGTTAGGTCTTGGATAAAAACGCTGGCTTGCCCCAGCCCGTGATACTCCCCACCCACAGGGCGCAGAAGACGCCCACGAAGGCCCCGGCGATAATGTCGCTGGGATAGTGGCAGGTGACCACCACCCGGCTCACCCCCACCAGCACGGCGAAGCCCAGCAGAAGAACCCGCGCCCGTGGCCACACCAGGGCCAGGGCGGTCATTGCAGAGAAGATGCGGAAGGTGTGCCCCGAGGGGAAGGAATGCATCTTGCCCTTGGCGGCGAACCAGGAGAAGCCGTAAAGGTCGTGGTCAAAATGCATCACCGGCCTATAGCGCCCTAAGCACCACTTCAGGGTATCGCCCAGCATCATGGTAAGCGCGACCGCCACGCACACGAACAGCAGCGCCCGCACTCCCGGCGTTAGCCCCCGGCCCAGGGCCAGCGCCCCGCCGGTCAGCAGGCCCACGCACAGCCACACATTGAACCAGTCGTGATCCGCCACCAGGCTGATGAACTGGGCCAAGGCTAACAGCGCCCCGCCGCGCAGCCCATGGGCCAGGGTGGCGATGGGCCGGTCCAGGAACAGGAAAAACACCGCCACCAACAGCACCGTGGCCAGCGCGCTCCAACCGGTGATCCTCAACAAGCGCCTATCCATGCATTCCTCCGCTCAGCTAGGGGCGCTTCCATGTTAGGCAAACCGGGCGCCGGGGTCAAATTCCCGGCAATTTCCTAAAAATAGTGGCACATGGGCCTAACAATTGTTAGGTTCTCCATAATCAAAAAAGTTGCTCCGCCGCCATGGTCCTGGTGCCGGCCGGGTAGCCTTTTTTTATGACCGGGACAAAACAGGAGCAAACCATGGCAGAAATCGTTGCCGGAGATAAGGTTCGCATCCACTACACCGCCAAGCTGGAAGACGGCACCGTGGTGGACAGCAGCCAAGGCAAGGACCCGCTGGAGTTCGAGGCGGGCAGCAACCAGCTAATCCCCGGCGTATCCAACGCGGTCATCGGCATGTCGGTGGGCGACAAAAAGACCGTCGCCGTGCCCCCGGACGAGGGCTACGGACCTCACCGGCCCCAGGCCGTGCAGCAGGTGCCCAAGCAGCACTTCCCGCCCGAGGCCTCGGTGGGCGACGTGTTCAAGGCCGTGTCCGAGCAGGGCGAGATGATGGTGCGCATCGTTGATATCGACGACGACATGGTCACCGTGGACGCCAACCATCCCCTGGCCGGGCAGACCCTGGTGTTCGACATGGAAATCGTGGAGTAGCCAACGCTACTACGCTACGCTGGAAATCAAGAGCCCGGGCGGCGCAAGCCGTCCGGGCTTTTGTGTGTCGTTCATCAGGCAATTCTCAGCAATAGCGTAGGTTGGGTAGAGCGAAGCGAAACCCAACAAAACCTATTCCGACCCAACATCCTCGCCAAATGAAACCACCTCGTCCGCACCCCAAAGGGCCGGATATACACCTCTGCTCACGTAATTGTGAAAGCTTGACCACGGCCAATCCTTTGGCGCTGCTGCCAACCCGTGCTTGACGGGGTTGTAATGAATGTAATCCACGTGCCTTTCAAAATCCGTCTCATCGCGAATCAAATGCTCCCAATACCTGCGCTGCCAAACCTCTTTCTCACCTTTGGCCACGCGCGAGGCAGCCCTCGGGGCCGAACCGGACGGCAGGTTACGCGAAAAATTGCCCTTAATCATGCGTACCCATTGAGCGTAATTGGCATCGCCATCGGGAAAGGTGAGCAAGCAATGCAAGTGATCCGGCAGGATGACGATTGCATCAATGGTAAAAGGATGCTTTTCCTTTACCTGCCGAAAGGCGGTTCGTAGCAGATCGATAATTTGGGAGTTATGAAATAAAGTCTGGCGGTTATGAGTGATGAGAGTCAGGAAGTAGGAGCCGCCGCTTATGTTAGATCGTCGGTATTGCATTTTTTTGGATTTGTTGGGTTTCGGGCTGCGCCCTCTACCCAACCTACGCTATTTCCCGAGTTAACCAGTTGTAGTGCCTTGTCACATATCAATACCGATTACATATATTGGAACCTGTATCGCACTTTTAAAATGAGGAAGATATCTAACTACTTTCTCGAAATTGAGGCTTCCTTCCCACTTCAAACCAACCTCATTCTTCATACGTTTCTGAAATGATCTTGTAGTTACTATGTAAACACCCACATCGATTTTATCCAAACCAGAGTAGGACGCGACTTGAAATTTTAACAGATCTACCCCCATAAAAGAGGAGTGGCCAAATTAAACTTCAACACCGACCCTATCTTTTAGAAAGTCCATTTTGGCAGAGGGGTCGCTCGTTTCGCTGAAAACGGTCGGCTGGCACTCCCATCCTTTTTGTCCAAATGAAATATCTAATAACTCATTAAACTTGGGCCGAGTAAGTTGCGAAATATCAATTGAAGGATCCTGAAGAGTGGCTTCAATTTCCTGCTTTATTGTAAGCCGACTATTCAATACCTGTTCTGCGAATCTATAGGAATAGGTTTGAAGTCTAAGTTTCATCTCACCACCTACATCTGAATAAGAAGATCACCTGATCGCTTTTTTTTCGGTTTAACAGTCGGGTAGAGTGGTTATAAGAAAGCGAAACCCAACATTCATCCTGAATCCCCCCGCCCCCGACAAAAACGCCCGGCCCATGATAACACAGGCCGGGCGTTTATTAGCTGATGGGTCGTCTCTTCTACATCCCCCGCCTATACTTCCCTCCCACGTCATACAGCGCCTTGGTTATCTGCCCCAGAGAGCACACCCGCACCGTGTCCATAAGCTCGGCAAAGATATTGCCGCCATCCAGGGCCACCTTTTGCAGGCGCTTAAGCGCCGCCGGGGCCTGTTCGGCGTGGGCCTCCTGGAACTCGCGCAGCCGGGTAAGCTGGCTCTGCTTTTCTTCTTCCGTGGCCCGGGCCAACTCCACGGCGCACTGGCCCTCCTCGTCGGCGTGAGGGTTCTTGAAGGTGTTCACCCCGATGATGGGCAGCTCGCCGGAGTGCTTGAGCATCTCGTAATAGATGCTCTCCTCCTGGATCTTGGAGCGCTGGTACCCGGTCTCCATGGCCCCCAAGACGCCGCCCCGGCTGGTGATGCGCATGAACTCCTCCAGCACCGCCTCCTCCACCAGGTTGGTCAGATCGTCCACGATGAACGCGCCCTGCAGCGGGTTCTGGTTCTTGGCCAGGCCCCACTCCTGGTTGATGATCATCTGGATGGCCAGCGCCCGGCGCACCGATTCCTCGGTGGGGGTGGTGATGGCCTCGTCATAGGCGTTGGTGTGCAGGGAGTTGCAGTTGTCGTAGATGGCGCACAGGGCCTGCAAGGTGGTGCGGATGTCGTTGAACTGAATCTCCTGGGAGTGCAGGGAGCGCCCCGAGGTCTGGATGTGGTACTTGAGCATCTGGCTGCGCGGGTCCGCGCCGTACAGCTCGCGCATGGCGACGGCCCAGATGCGCCGGGCCACCCGGCCGATCACGGTGTACTCGGGGTCCATGCCGTTGCTGAAAAAGAAGCTCAGGTTGGGCGCGAAGTCGTCGATGTTCATGCCCCGGGCCAGGTAGTACTCCACGTAGGTGAAGCCGTTGGCCAGGGTGAAGGCCAGTTGGCTGATGGGGTTGGCCCCGGCCTCGGCGATGTGATAGCCGCTAATGGACACGCTGTAGAAGTTGCGCACGTCCTTGTCGATGAAATAGCGCTGGATGTCGCCCATCATGCGGAGCGCAAACTCCACCGAGAAGATGCAGGTGTTCTGCCCCTGGTCTTCCTTGAGGATGTCCGCCTGCACGGTGCCCCGCACGTTCTTGAGCACCATGTCCTTTATGCGGCGATGCTCCTCGGGGCTGGGGTCGCGGCGGTTGGCGGCGTAGAACTTGGCCACCTGCTGGTCTATGGCCGTGTTGAAGAAAAAGGCCAGCATGATCGGCGCGGGGCCGTTGATGGTCATGGACACGCTGGTGTTGGGGTCCACCAGGTCGAAGCCGTCGTAGAGGACCTTCATGTCCTCCAGGGTGCAGATGCTCACCCCGGAGTTGCCCACCTTGCCGTAGATGTCCGGGCGCTCGTCCGGGTCCCAGCCGTAGAGGGTCACCGAGTCGAAGGCGGTGGACAGGCGCGCCGCCTTGGCGTCGGCACTGAGCAGCTTGAAGCGGCGGTTGGTGCGGAAGGGGTCGCCCTCGCCCGCGAACATGCGGGTGGGGTCCTCGTCGGTGCGCTTGAAGGGGAACACGCCCGCGGTGTAGGGGAAGCGGCCGGGCACGTTCTCCGCGCGCATCCAGGAGTAGACCTCGGCCGGGTCCTGCCAGCGGGGCAGGCACACCTTGGGTATGGCGCTGCCCGCCAGGGAGCGGGTGGTCAAGGGCACGCGAATCTCTCGCTCGCGCACCGTGTACACGTACTCCTTGCCCGAGTAGTCTTTTTGCAGCTTGGGCCAGGTCGCCAAGAGGCGGTGGGTCTCCTCGCTGTAGCCCTCCTCCAGCTTGTAGACCTCGGCCCTGAGCTTTTCCAGGGCCCCTTCCAGGCCCGGCTCGCCCCGCCAAGAGGAGGCCACCGCGTCATGGGTGGACTTCATCTGCCACACCCGGCGCACCAGATCGGCCTGCTGCCGGGTGCACTGGTGATATTCCCGCACCGCCTCGGCAATCTCAGCCAGATAGCGGGTGCGCTCGGGTGGCACGATTATGGTGCGGCTGCTGGAATAGGTGACGCCCGTGGCCTTGCGGGGGCTCATGAACTCCACCCCGGTCTTTTGCTTTATTTCGGCCAATAGGGCCAGGTACAGGGCGGTGACCCCGTCGTCGTTGAACTTGCTGGCGATGGTGCCGTACACCGGCATCTTGGCCGGGTCCAGGTTCCAGGCGTTGAGGTTGCGCTGCATCTGCTTGCGTACGTCCCGAAGGGCGTCCTCGGAGCCCCGGCGCTCGAACTTGTTCACCGCCACCAAATCGGCGAAGTCCAGCATGTCGATCTTCTCGAGCTGGGAGGCCGCGCCGAATTCGCTGGTCATCACGTAGAGACTCAAATCCACCACGTCCACCACGGCGGCGTCGCCCTGGCCGATGCCCGCGGTCTCCACCACCACCAGGTCGTACCCGGCCGCCTGGGCCACCTTGATCACGTCGCCCAACGCCCGGCTGATCTCCATGGAGCTGCCCCGGGTGGCCAGCGAGCGCATGTACACCCGGGGGTTGTCCAGGGTGTTCATGCGGATACGGTCGCCCAACAGCGCCCCACCGGACTTGCGCCTGGTGGGGTCCACAGTGATCACCGCCACGGTGCGCTCGGGGAAGTCGTTGAGGTAGCGCAGCAATATCTCGTCGGTGAGGGAGGACTTGCCCGCCCCGCCCGTGCCGGTGATGCCCACCACCGGCACCCGGCGCTTGCCCTGTATCTCGGCCAGGCGGTCGCGCCACTCGCCGATGCCCTTGCGCTCCAGGGCGGCCCGCTCCACCAGGCTGATGGTGCGCGCCACCACCTCCGGATGCTCGGGGTTAAGCTCGCCCAGGTCGGGGGTGTCCAGGTCCTGACCGGCCATCTCGTCCATCTGGCGCACCATGTCGTTGATGATGCCCTGCAGGCCCATGCGCTGGCCGTCGGCCGGGGAGTAGATGCGGGTCACGCCGTAATCGGTGAGTTCCTTGATCTCCTCGGGCACGATGACCCCGCCGCCCCCGCCGAAGACCATGATGTCCGGGCGGCCGTTTTCCTTTAGCAGGTCCACCATGTATTTGAAGAACTCGACGTGACCGCCCTGGTAGCAGGAGGCGCACACCGCCTGCACGTCCTCGGCGATGGCCGCCTTGACGATTTCGTGGACCCCTCGGTTATGGGCCAGGTGGATAACCTCCACCCCGGTGGCCTGGAGAATGCGTCTTATGATGTTGATGGCCGCGTCGTGGCCGTCGAAAAGGCTGGCCGCGGTTATGGCCCGCACGGGGTTCTGGGGAGAATAGGGACGCGTCTCCATAGCCATAATGCTCCCTCTAGATCTGTGCGCTAGGTGAGTTCACCCAGCAGGTAGTCGCTCTGAAGCTGGATGTATTGCTCCAGGCTGAAGGACGGGGCCAAGGCCCAGCGGCGGAAGCCCCACATGTGGCCCACCACCATGATGTTGTGGGCCACCAGGGTTATCTCCGGGGGGTGCAGGGGCCGCAGGGAAAAATCGGCCACCCCGCGGGCCAATAGGTCCTTGAACACCCCGGTGATGCGTAGCTCGTGCTCCAACACGAAACGTCGGCTCTCTGCCGGCAGGCTCTTGGTCTCCTGGTAGATCAGCAGGATGTGGTCGCTCATCTGGTCGCACACCGTGAAGTAGACCCCGATGGCCGCCTCCAGGTCGCGGGCCCCGTTGATACCGTGCCTTAGGCGCTGCTTGAGGCGCTGTTCCATCTCGCTGTGGATGGCCTGGCACACCAGATAGAGCACGTCCTCCTTGGAGTTGACGTACTCGTAGAGAGTTCCGATGGAAAAACCCGCCGCCTTGGCGATCTCGCGGGTGGTAGTCTTGTGAAAGCCCTTGGAGATAAACAGTTGCACCGACGCGTCCACGATTTGGCGGCGGCGCCGGAAGACCAGATCCGAATCCTTGACCTCGGTATGTATCTTGGGGCCCTGAGACGGGGCCGATGTATCGCCCATGCTGCAACCTTTGATTTATGAATTGTGTGTTTGTTCCAAGAAGTAGCCGAGGCGCTGAACTTACCCCCACCCCGACTGAGCGCTCGCTCAGGTTTAATATCACCCGATCCCAAACCTTGTGTCAAGAATTATTTAACGGTTAATTTTCCGATGATGTTTACCTGGTTCCTTGTAGCCCAAAAATGATGACATTCTGACATAACATGCCTGATTAACTATTTTTTATGACTGCCGGTCGCTTTTGCAGATCAAGCGCACAATCCGTCTCCTGTCCATCTTGGGCGCCTTCTCGCCAGTATTGCTTAACACCACGCCCCGCCAAGGCCACTCGCTCCACTCTCTCCCAGTGTCCTCTCGGCCGCGCCTGCGGCCGCCTGACCGCTCCCCGCCCCCCGTCCTTGCCCCTTGCGCGTCCGGCAGGGGACATTTACACTTGGGCAACTGATTCTCATCAAGGAGCCTTCATGCCTCACCCCCACGCCAAGGGCCACCCAGGAGGCCACCCCGGCGGCCATCCCACGGCGGCATCTCCCGACGGCACCCCTACCCTCAGGCTGGTCGCCTGGGAAGCCACCCGCCGCTGCAACCTGTCTTGTGTGCACTGCCGGGCCGGAGCCGAGAACGAGAATTATCCCGACGAACTGAGCACCGCCGAGGGTGAGGCCTTTCTGCGCGACCTGGCCACCATGGGCAAGCCGGTGGTGATCATGACCGGCGGCGAGCCCCTGTTGCGCGCGGACATCCTGCACCTGGCCCGCTACGGCCACGAGTTGGGCCTGCGCATGGTCATGGGGACCAACGGCACCCTGCTCACCCCGGAAAAGGCCCGCGAGCTGAAAGAGGCGGGCATCCAGCGCTTGAGCATCAGCATCGACGGCCCGGACGCGGCCAGCCACGACCAGTTTCGCGGCCAGGCGGGGGCCTATGACGGCTCCTTGGAGGGCATGAAGGCGGCCACGGCGGCGGGCCTGGAGTTCCAGATAAACACCACCGTGACTAGGGGCAACCTGCCCATGGTGCCCCAAATCCAGGAGACCGCAGTGGAACTGGGCGCGGTGGCCCACCACATTTTCCTGCTGGTGCCCACCGGCCGAGGCCGGGCGCTCACCGAAGAGATCATCACCGCCCAGGAATACGAGGACGTGCTGCACTGGTTCTGCGACAAGCGGGGACAGGTGCCCCTGGAGCTGAAGGCCACCTGCGCGCCCCATTACTTCCGCATCATCCGCCAGCGGGCCAAGGAGACCGGCGAAAAGCTCACCTTTGAAACCCACGGCCTGGACGCGGTGACCAAGGGCTGCCTTGGCGGCCAGGGCTTCGCCTTTGTCAGTCACGTGGGCCAGGTGCAGCCCTGCGGCTATTTGGAGCTGAGCGCAGGCAACATCCGCGAGCAGCCTTTCAGCGTGGTCTGGCGTGACTCCCTGCTTTTCAAGGAGCTGCGCGACCCGGACCTCTTGAAGGGCAAATGCGGCCTGTGCGAATACCGGCGGGTGTGCGGCGGCTGCCGAGCCAGGGCCTACGAGGTCAGCGGCGACCATCTGGCCGAGGAGCCGCTGTGCCTGTACCAACCGGCCAAGGTGGGGCAAGGCTAAGATGAGAAAGCGGCGGGGCAAAGCTTGGGCCACGGGCCTGCTGCTTGCCCTGCTGCTCTGCTCCCTGGCTGCCTGGGCCCAAACCAGCGCTCCGGCCAAAGACGCCCAGCCCCAGACGGTGCGGGTCGCCCAGACCGAAACTGTCTATCATGGCAATGTGCGCTCCAAGAAGTTTCACCGTCCGAGTTGCCGCTATTATGACTGCAAGAACTGCACGGCGCGCTTCACCAGCCGGGAACAGGCCATCCAAGCGGGCTACGTTCCCTGCAAGGTGTGCAAGCCGTAAACCATGGGGGGCAAAGATGATCGTTAGGCGAAGCGTCCTGGGAGGTTTGGCCCTGTTGCTGCTGCTGGCCCTGGCCGCACCGGTCCAAGCGGGCGCGGCTCACATCCATTTTCTGGTCACCCCGGCCACCCCGGCCACCGGACTGAGCGACTTGCAGGCGGTGGAGGGCTTCCGCAACTCCCTAGCCGAGCTGGCTGGCGGCTACACCGAGTGGGGCCCCAGCCAGGGAGCCTCCCGCGAGGGCGGCAAGCTTAAGCGCCAGACCAACTTCTCTTATCTGGTGGCCGCGGACCGCGACCTTACCGCCGACCTGGTCAAGCTGATCCAAAAGTACTTCACGGCCCCTCGGCCCTTTGTGCTGCACTGGACCGGCACGGCTTCAATCCCTCTGGGCAAGTGAGAGACATGAGCAACCTGGACGCCACGGACAAGGCCATTCTAAGGGCGGTGCAATCAAAGCTGCCCATCCACGCCACCCCCTTTGCCAAGCTGGGCGAGGAATTGGGCCTGAGCGAAGAGGAAGTGCTTGAACGTCTCAAGGCCATGAAGCAGAGCGGGGTGATACGGCGCATCGGGGGCAACTTCACCTCCACCGCCCTGGGCTTTTCCTCCACCCTGTGCGCCGCCCAGGTGCCGGAGGAGAAGTTCGACGAGTTCGTGGCCGCGGTGAACGCCTATCACGGCGTCACCCATAACTACCGCCGCCAGCACCGCTACAACGTGTGGTTCACCTTTATCGCCGAGTCCATGGAGCAGATAGAGGAGAACCTGGCCCAGATCGCCCAGAGCACCGGAGTGCAGGACATCTGCTCCATGCCCGCTGTTGAGATGTACAAGATAAAGGTGGACTTCCCAGTCTAACTCCCGGCACAGCCAGCCGGTGGCAGGCAAGGCTACCGGTGAGCGACAGCCGGAGCTGTAGATTGGCCTACAGCGAGGCTGGAGCGATGCCGGCAACGCAGGATGCCGCCGTCTGGCGAAGCAGGACGCTAGCCTAGAGCTTTTTTGCCGAAGCCTTCTAGGGCCTTCAGCGCCTGGCGCGCCTCGTTGCGGCGTTTGCTGGCCAACGCCTCGGCCTTGTGCTTGAGGAACACGAAAATGTCTTGTTTGGCCGCGTCGTCCAAAAGGTCCATCAGCGAAGCGAACTCCCGGGCCGCCTCCAGGCGGGTGCGGGCCTCGGCGGGAAGTTCGTCGCCCCACACCACCTGCTCGGGGCTCAGGCCGCAGGCCGCCCCCACCTGCTCCAGCACCTTGTCGTGGGCCAAGCGCTTGCCGGTCTCGTAGCGGTTGTACTGGGCCTGGCTAAGGCCCAGCAGATCGGCGAACTCCTTTTGGGTCCGCCCTCCCCGCAGTTCCTTGAGCCGACGGCCCACCCAGGCCGCTATCAGGGTGTGTGAATCGCGCAACTGCTCAGTCCTTTTGAGTTAGGCCAAGGCTATACCACCCCCCGGCCCCGCGTCCACCCCCTACTTGAGCTGGGCCACCCGCATCAGGTCCTTGAGCCGTGCGCCGCCCACCGCCTCCAAACGGGCCAGCATGCGCTGGAAGATCATGGCGGTGATAAGCGCGTCGCCCAGGGCGGTGTGGCGCTCTGGCGCGGCGATGCCGAAGCGCTGGGCCAGGGCTTCCAGGCGGCAGGCCTTCTGGTGGCGGCTGATGCCGTAGGGGTCCGATGCCAGCACCACCGCCTGGCACATGAGCACCGTGTCCAGCACCAGGTTTTGCAGGGGAAAACCGTAGCGCCCGCGCATCACCCGGTTGATGAAGTGCAGATCGAACTTGGCATAGTGGGCCACCAGGATGTCGCGGCCCAGGAAGCCCAGGAACTCCTCGAACACCTGGGCTCCGTGGCGGGCCGAGGCGATCTTGTCCGGGGTGATGCCGTGCACCTTCACCGCCACCGCCGGGATGTCGCGGCCGGGGTTGACCAACTCGCTGAAGGCCTCGCCCAGGCGCACCCGGCCCTGAACCAGGCGCACCGCGCCCACGCTGACCACCCGGTCCTGTTCCGGGTCCATTCCTGTGGTCTCCGTGTCCAGAACCACGAAACGGCATTCATTGATGGGCGTGGCGGGGTCCAGGCCCTCCAGGGCCTCCAGGTTGGCCAGGGCGTGGGGGTTCAGGTCGCGCCTCTTGAGCCGCCGCCTGAGGAGCAGGTTGGCCAGCTTGGCCTTGACCAGGCTCACCGACGGGCCTCCCGCAACTGAGCACCCAGGGCTAGCTGGTCTTGGCCACCACCCAGATGGCGTGCACCAGGCCGGGGATGTAGCCCAGCAGGGTAAGGAGGATGTTGAGCCAGAACCGGCCGCCCAGACCGGCGGACAGGGCCACGGCCAGGGGAGGCAAAAGAATGGCCAGCAGGATCATCAAAAAGTTGGCGCTGGTGGGGCGGGGCTCCCGTGGTTCCATATAATCGACGCTCATGGCGTTTCCTCCTTGGGTTAAGCTGCGGTCGCTGGTTAATAGAATAGCTCATTTCGCGCCTTAAGTAAGGGGGCTAAGTTATCAGCCTGGTCTGATACCGCTGCTCCAACAAACTCTGCAACTCGTTGACCACCTTGAAACTCTCTCTTAGCATCTTGCGCTGGAAGTTGTTCAGGCTCTCCGGGTCCACGAAGTTGTCCGGGGTGCGGCCCTCGGCCCGGGCCTCCAAATGGCGGCTGATGCGCAGCAGGGTGATGAAACTGAAGGCTTCCACCAGGTCGGCGGCCAGCTCTTTCTTGAGCAGGCCCTGAGTCTCTATGGCCGCCAAACGCTCCAGGGTGTTGGTGGTGTCGATGCCCAACTCCAGGGCCATTACCCTCGCCCCGTCCACAATGGGAGTGAGGCCCGACAGTTTGAGGTTGAGCTTGTTGGCGTGCTCGCCGCCCTTTTCCACCACGAACTGCCGGAGAAAGCCCAGGGGCGGACGGTTGTAAAGGGCATTGGCGGCCATATAGCGCAGGAACAGGCGGTTATCCTCCATGGCCTGCTTTAGGCGCAGGCGCAGGGTGTCCAGATAGTCGGCCTCGGCGTATATCTCGCGGAAGTCGAAGAAAATGCTGCCCAGGCGCAGGGTCACCGGCTTGGGGTCCTGCACCCAGCGCACAAAGGTCTGGTGCCAATCCGCCTCGCTCTGACACCAGTCAGGATTGGAGGCCATCGCCCCACCGGTACAGCGGGGGAACCCGCAGCGCACCAGGCCCTCCACCACCCGCTCGCTGAAGCCCAGGAACCAGCCCTTGACCCGCTCCGAAGATGCCTCGGGCACGTTGGCGAAGATCAGGGCGTTGTCCTGGTCGGTGCGCAGGGTTTGCTCGCGGCGACCCTCGCTGCCCAGGGCCATCCAGCCGTAGGGCACCGGCGGGCGCCCCTCGCCGCCGTGCTCCATGTCCTCCTCGGTAAGCGCGATGAGCTTGGTGGTCACCCGGTCGTTGAACTCGGTGACCAGGGCCAGCATCTCCCGAGCCGAGCCGCCCATCCGGAGCAGCAGCTCCACCACCCGGTCGATGCTGGGGTGCAGCCGGACCAACTCGCCCACCGAGGCCACCTTGTCGATGGCCCGGACCACCCCCACCGGCGATCCGCCGGTGATGGCCTGCAGGTCGCGGTCGCTCAAGACCCCCACCACCCGGTCGTCCTGAACCACCACCAAGTGGTGCACCCCGTGGTGGCTCATGGCCAGCAGAGCCTCGAAGGCATAGGCATCGGGGCTGATGGTGTGGGGCGGACAGGACATGAACTCGGCCACCGGCTCGTCCAGGCTGCAGGCACGGAGCATCACCCGCACCCGAAAGTCGGTGTCGGTGAGGATGCCCAAGGGGTGGCCACCCGGCTGGGCCACCACTATGGAGCCCACCTGCTGCTGGGTCATGTTGTGGGCCGCGGCCTTCACCGGCATGGCTGGCAAACAGGTCACCGGCTTGGGGCTCATCAGCTCGCGCACCCGGCTGCGCACCATGGCCGCGCTCAGGCTCAGGCCCTCCAGCCCGGCGATGGCGGGCAGCTCGCAGGAGACGTGCTCGCGCACCGCCTGGAGGTTGCGGGCCAGGGACGCGCCGTAGTGGCGCTCCAGGGCGGGATGGGTCTCGCACAGTTCCTTGAAGACCTCGCCGGGCAAGAGGTAGCAGATCAGGTCTTCCCGGGCGGTGACCCGAAACATGGCCTTGCCGCCTTGCAGCAGGGACAAGCCGCCGAAGGTGTCGCCCTCGCCGCGCTCGTCCACCAACAGCTCGCCGCCGCCCTCCCCGGCTCCGGGCAGGCCCACCCTGGCCGAGCCGCTCTGGATGAAGTAGAGGAAGCGGGAGGAGGGGCCGCCCTGCTCGATGATCACGGTGTCCCGAGGGAAGTAGGCCACCTCCATGGCCGACACCGCCCGCTCCAGGTCTTCCGGGGGCAAGGCATCAAAGGGAGCCACCGCCCGGACGAACTCCAGAATCCGTTGCCAGTGAAATTCTTCCATGGCCTGCCTTGTAAGGTGGTGAGCATTGGCACGCCCCTATGTTATGCGAAAACCACCGGGCGTGGGCAAACCTAAAAATGCCGGAGCCCTGGGGGCCCCGGCACGGCAATCGATCGTTATTTTAAGCCGTGGCTTTCAGCGGGCCATAAAGACCTTGCGGAAATGGAAGCCGTAGATGGTGAAGGTGATGGCCATGGGGAATAACCGGGGACGCCGGAACAGGGACCAGAAAAACATCTGCCAATATTGCATGCGGGCCCGGTCCTTGACACCCAGCAGAACCAGGGTTTTGAAAAAGGCCCCGGCATAGCCTGAGTGCAAACGCACGTATCCGGTATGGAAGTGGCGTTTTTTGCGCTCCTGTGGGTGGTATTCCCGCAGATAGTCACGCACCCGCTTGAAGTAGGGTTTGGGGGAATAGATGCCGCTGATGATTTGATGGTAGCCCTGGGATAAGGCTTCCAGGCCCATCTTGGGTTCCAGGTTGGTGGAAAAATCGGTGTTGTCGCCGGTAGCCTCCATGAGCAGGCGGCCTTCTTCAACTATGCGCTTATAGAGCTGGCTGCCCTTGGGGGCGTTGAGCAGCCCCACCATGGCCGTGATGATCCGGCTGTTTTGGATCAACTCGATCTGCTTGTCAAAGACCGAGGGGGTGTCGTTGTCAAAACCAACGATGAAGCCGCCTCGCACCTCCATGCCGAAGCTCTGTATCTTCTTGACGCAGGCCACCAGGTCGCGGTTGCGGTTCTGCAGCTTGCTGCACTCGGCCAGGCTTTCCTCGTTGGGGGTCTCGATACCCACGAACACGCCGTCAAAGCCCGCCGCCACCATCATGCTCATCAGCTCTTCGTCGTCGCTCAGGTCGATGGAAGCCTCGGTGGAAAAGACGAAGGGGTGCCTGTGCCGCTGCATCCATTCGGTCATGGAGGGCAGCACCTCTTTTTTCAGCTTGACCTTGTTGCCGATGAAATTGTCGTCAACGATGAACAGGCTGCCCCGCCAACCGGCGGCGTACAGGCTGTCCAACTCGGCAATGATCTGGCTGGTGCCCTTGGTGCGTACCTTGCGGCCGAACAGCGAGGTGATGTCGCAAAACTCGCAGTGAAAGGGGCAGCCGCGGGAGTATTGCACGCTCATGGAAGCGTAGCGTTTGAGCTTCAGCAGGCTCCACATGGGCGTGGGGGTGTCGGCCAACTCGGGGAACCGGTCCGTGGCGTAGATGGCCTTGGCCTGTCCGGCCTCCAAATCGCGCAAAAACCTAGGCAAGGTGATTTCGGCCTCGCCCAGCACAAAGTGCTCGACCCCGCTGAACTCCTGGTGGCAGGTGGTGAACAGCGGACCGCCGGCCACCACCTTGACCGCCTTGGCCGCGCAGCGTTCCAAGAGGCGATTCACGGATTTTCTTTGAATGGCCATGGCGCTGATAAAGACGTAATCGGCCCACTCCAAATGCTTGTCCAACAGGGGTTCCACGTTCTCGTCAACCAGCTTTTTGTGCCAGGTTTCCGGGAGCATCGAGGCCACGGTGAGCAACCCCAGCGGCGGGTGCAGAGCTTTTTTGGAGATAAATTTAAGGGCGTGTTTAAAGCTCCAGAAGGTCTCTGGGCTTTGGGGGTACAGCAGAAGAGCGTTCATTATTCTCCTTTTTTTTAATTATACGTTAGGTTAGGAGAATAGCTTCAACTGCTTTTTTTCGGAGGGATTCGTCACTGCTTTGCCGCAAACAGAAAAAGGCGCGGAGGCCGGAAGCGGCCCGCGCCTAAGGTCGCGGCTGAGAATAAAAAGCGGTTAGGTGTGGAGGCGAAAGCCTCTATTCGATCAAGCCACCGCCGTCCTTAAAAGGATAGAGATCTTCTTGGCGGCCGCCCACCACCCCCAAGCGCGACATGCGCTTGACGTAGATCACCTTGTCGTCACCGGGGGCGTAGAAATCAGGCAGGACCGCCTGGGGCGCGTAGCCCTGGCTTTGATAAAAGCGCCGGGTGGGGCGGTAGCGGGGCTGGGATGAGGTCTCCACGTAGAGCCGCTCCCCACCGGCGCTCCAAACCCGCTGCTCCACCAACTCCAGCAGCCCGCCGCCCAGGCCCTGGCCGCGCAGGTGCTTTTGCACCACGATCCAATACAGGTCCCAGGAATGCAGGGTGCCCGCGATGGGCCCATAGCAGGCATAGCCCAGAACCTGGGAGCCCTCTTGCATGAACATGAACAGGTAGCCGGAGGCCAGGCCCTTGGCCAGGCGCTCGCTCACCAACTCGGCGGCCACGGCCACCTCTTCGGGGCGGAAAAAACCACTGGCCTCGGTCATGTCCTGAACGACGGCCACGTCCGAAGGCAGGACATCTTCCCGCCAAAGCATGGCGGGCTGGGTTTGCATAGACATGTTTGGGCTTAAGCCCGTCCTTGCTTGGGTTGATTCAAATCGGCCAGGATGTCTGCCACCACGGCGGCCTGGTCCAGGCCAGCCTGGGCGGCGGCGGCCGAAAAACCGGCGTCCGCGGCCAGGCAGGGATTGGCGTTCACTTCCAGAATCCAGGGTTTGCCACGGCGGTCCACCCGGAAGTCCACCCTGGCCCAGCCCCGCAAGTCGAACAACTTCCAACAGGCGTGAGCCAGGTCGCGCAGGCGCTCCAGCAAGGCCCGGTCAGATTCGGGAAACGCGAAGCAACGCGGGGTGTGGTGGTATTCGTAGGAGGCCTCTTCCCACTTTGCGCGGTAGCCCACCACCCTGAGCTGTCCTTCGGCAAAGTCATCGAAGACGATCTCCGCCGGAGGCAGCAGGCGCACCCCGCCCTGCCCGGCCAACAGGGCCAGGTTGAACTCGCGGCCCTCGATGTAGGCCTCGGCAAAACAGGGGCCGCCCACCTGGGCCTGTTTGGCGGCCAGGGCCTGGGCCAAACGCTTGGGCTTGCCGGCCGGAACCAGGGAGTCGTCGTCGATGCCCAGGGAGCCGTGCTCCCACACCGCCTTGATGAGCCAGGGTTCCGGGCTTACGCCCTGCCCCTTGCCGCCCGGCGTACGCCAGGCCGGGGTGGGCAGACCGGCCGCGGCCAGGGCCCGCTTGGCCAACAGCTTGTGGGAGGTGACCAACATGGCCTTCCCCCCGGCCCCGGCGAAGGCCAGTCCTTGGTGGGCAAGCCAAACCGGCGCGGTGTGAATGCGCGCCGCCTGGCCCAGGGGCTCCTCCACCAGGTTGAACACCGCATCCGGTTCCTGGGCGCTCAGGCGCGCCAGGCTGGCCAGGGGCGAGCCTTCCCAAGGGCATAGCGAGGCCAGGTGGCCTCCGGCCTTTAGGGCCAGGGCCACCTCGCGGGCCTGCACCAGGTTGTCGTCCTGGTCCGGGCGGGCCCCAGGGGGCACCGCGTCGTGTAGCACCGATACTCTCATAACTATGTCAGCAGTTCCCCGCCGCCAGGCTGGGGACAGGCCGGGCGTCGGCCTGGGCACGATCCATGGCCGAGGCCACGATGCGCTCGATGAGCTTCTGGTAGGGGTAATCCACCAGGGAGCACAAGATGGGCAAATCCGAGTGCTCCGGGTGCAGCCCGGCCAAGGGGTTGACCTCCAAAAAGTTGGGTAGCCCGTGGGCGTCGCAGCGCAGGTCCACCCGACCGGCGTCGCGGCACTCCAGTCCGCGCCAGGCGGCCAGGGCCAACTCGCCGGCCTGACCGGCCTCGAAGCCCTTGACCCGGCGATAGCGCACCAGGTCGTCGCACTCTTCCTTGTTGCGCAGGGTGTAGGCGTCCGGATCGGCCCCGGACCCTGCCCTGAGAGTCACTTCCATCACCCCGATCACCCTGGCCTTGGAACCGGTGCCCACGATGCCCACGGTGAACTCGCGTCCGGGCAGGTAGGTCTCCACCAACACCGGCTGACGGTAGCGGCCGATCAGCTCGATGCAGGCCTTGGCCAGTTCCTCGGGGCCCTTGACCTTGGAGGCAGAGCCGATGCCCCGGCCGGTGCCCTCGGCCACCGGTTTTACGAACAGGGGATAAGGCAGGCGCACCCCAGCGGCCTCCTTGGGCTCGCTGACCACAGCGAAGTCCGGGGTGGCCAGGCCCAGGTCGCGCACCACCCGCTTGGCCATGCCCTTGTGCAAGGTGAGGCACAGGGTCAGGGGGTCGGCAAAGGTGTAGGGCACCCCGTAGTACTCCAACAGGGCCGGTATCTGGGCCTCGCGGCCATAGCGCCCCAGGCCCTCGGCGATGTTGAACACCAGGTCCCAGCGGTCTCCCTTGGCCAGACGGCCCACCAGGGAGGGCAGGGCCCCGATGCGGTCGCACTGGTGCCCCGCGGCTTTCAGGGCCGTTTCAATGCCCTCCACGGTGCGAGGGCTGTCGAACTCGGCGACCTCCTCCTCGGAAAACCCTTTGGCCAGGTATTCCGAGCGCAGGTCATAGGTCATCCCCACCAACATGGCCGCATCTCCTCGGGCCTCAGCAGGCCGCCGGGCCCCATTCCCCGCCTTGGTCGGGGTAAGCGTAGGTGTCGCCCTGGTAGTTTTTCAGCAACAAGTCGCAACCGCTGCGGCCGGCCACCGCCTCGGGATACAGGGCCACCTTGCCGCCGCCGCCGGGGCGTCGATGACAAAGGTGGGCACCCCGTAACCGGTGGTGTGGCCCCTGAGGCCCTGGATCATCTCCAGGCCCTTGCTCACCGGGGTGCGGAAGTGCCCCGACCCGGCTATGGGGTCGCACTGGTACAGGTAGTAGGGCCGCACCCGCATCTTCAAAAGGCCCTGCATGAGCTTGCGCATCACCGGCACCGAGTCGTTGACACCCGCGAGCAGCACCGTCTGGCTGCCCAGAGGGATGCCTGCGTCGGCCAAACGGGCGCAAGCCCGGGCCGCCTCGGGGGTCAGCTCCGCCGGGTGGGTGAAGTGCAGGCTCATGAACAGCGGATGATATTTTTTCAGCCGCTTGACCAAGTCCTTGGTTATACGCTGAGGCAACACCGCCGGGGTCTTGGTCCCGATGCGCAGCATCTCCACGTGGGGTATGCGGCGCAGCCTGGTCAAGAGCCATTCCAGGCGGTCGTCGGCCATGGTCAAGGGGTCGCCGCCGGAGATCAGGACGTCGCGCACCGAGGGCGTGGCCTCGATGTAGGCTATGGCCTGCTCCATGTCGCTCCTGCTCTGGGCCAAGCCATGACTGCCCCCGCCCACCATGCGCGAGCGGGTGCAATAGCGGCAATAAGCGCTGCAAAAGCCGGTGGCCAAAAACAGGACCCGGTCCGGATAGCGGTGCACCAGACCCGGCGCGGCCATGTCGTGCTCCTCGCCCAGGGGGTCGTTGCTCTCGCCGGGGCTCACCACCGCCTCGAACCAGGTGGGAACCATGGTGCGGCGCAGGGGATCCTCGGGATTGTCCGGGTCCATCAAGCTTAGGTAATAGGGAGTGATTCCCAGGGGCAACTTGCCGGAGTTGCCGCTAAAGGCCCTCTCCTCGGACGGGCTGAGCCGCAGATAGCGGGCAAGCCCGTTCAGGGAGGTTACCCGGTTGCGCACCTGCCAGCGCCAGTCGTTCCACTGGGTGGCGGTGGTCCCTGGGAAAAAGCGGCGGCGGAAGGAAGCCGCCGGGCGGGTCGCGTTTGGGCGAGGCTCCAGAGCCAGGCCCATGGCCGGCGCCAAAGGCGCGGGTTGGGTCAGAGATTGGGCGGAGTTACAACCCTGATGGGGAGGCTCCGCAGCGGCAACGCTATTTTCGCTTCGACTCATTGGTCGTTCCTTCCAATACCCACCGGACTCCCATCCGGCCGGCAAAGCTTTTCCGCCCGGGCCAGGGCCCGGGCGGAGAGCGCACTTACTTCAGGCCCAAGGCTTTTTTGGTGGCCGCGTCAACCTTGCCGGTGACCTTCAGGCCGTTTTCCTTCTGGAAAGCCTTCAGGGCCGTGCGGGTCTTTTTACCCATCATGCCGTCCACCTTAAGCTTGGCGCCCTTGCTGTTCAGAGCGTCCTGCAGGGTGCGCACCTTGGCATTGGGTTTGGCGGCAAGCGACTTGGGGGCTTTGGCCTTTTGGGCCGCGACAGCCTTGGCCGGAGCCGGGGCAGCCGGTGCCGGAGCTGCCACTGCCGGTTTGGCGGCGGCGGGTTGATCGGCGGCCATGGCCACCGGTGCGGCGGTCAAGGCGAAGCCGACTACGGCCGCCAGGGCCAGACCCGTGATTTTGCCTTTACTGCTTTTGCTCATCTCATACCTCTCGATCAAAATGGTTTTTCCCTCAGCCTGACTCTCCACCCGGCCCCAAACCGTCACTTCGCGCTTCAGACGGCTTACGAGCTCCGCCCCCAAGCCGCCGGAAGCCACCCGGTAGTTGGACTCGTCAAAGGCGGCGATGGCCACAGCCTTCACCTTCCCCCGCGGGTCCCACTCCACCGGGATAACCAGTCCCGTGATTTGTTGGGTTTCGGCCTTGGCGTCCACCTTTTGTCCTTTCCCGTTCAGGTGCCGGTTCTTCTGCTGGACAAGCAAACGCCGTGCCATAATGTATATGGCTGTATTTTATGTATTTTTTCTGCGTGTAGTAAGAGAGGGGAAGCCGGTTTTCCGGTTCAGAACTATTTGAAGTTCCTGGAGGCCATGCCGTATTTGGCCAGGAGGTTGCGCAGTTGGCGGGTGGTCACCCCGGCCTGGGCGGCGGCCTGGTCCACCCGGCCCTTTTTGGCGGCCAGCAGGCGCTCCAAATAACGCCGCTCCACCTCTTCCACCGCCCGGCGGCGCACCTCGGCCAGGCTCTGGCCCTCGCTGGACTCGTCGGACTCGCCGGGATGCTCCAAAGCCACCAGGTCGGCCGGAAAGCTGGCCGAGCTCAGGAGGCGGCCCCGCTCCAGTATGTAGGCCCGTTCCAGGAGGTTTTCCAACTCACGGATGTTGCCGGGCCAGGCGTAGGCGCTCAAGACCTGCATGGCCCGCTCGTCCACCCCGGTGATGCCCTTGCTGTAGTTGCGGTTCAGCCGTTCCAGAAGGGTGGACACCAAGAGGGGCAGGTCCTCCCGGCGGGCGCGCAGCGGGGGCAGCTCGATGGCAAAGACGTTGAGGCGGTAATAGAGGTCGTCGCGGAATCCGCCATCGCTGATTTTCTTGGCCAAATCCACGTTACTGGCCGCCACCACCCGCACGTCCACCGAGATGTCCTGCTCCCCGCCCACCCGGCAGAAACTGCCCTCCTGCAATACTTGCAGGAGCTTTATCTGGGCCGCCGGGGAGATGGTGCCCACCTCGTCCAGGAAGATGGTGCCTTGGTCGGCTATCTGAAACTTGCCCAGTTTGCGGCGCTCGGCACCGGTGAAAGCCCCTCTTTCGTGGCCGAAAAGCTCGCTTTCCACCAGGGTGTCGGGCATGGAGCCGCAGTGCACCGCCACAAAGGGCCCCCCCGAGCGGGAGGAGTGCATGTGGATCAGGCGGGCCAGAAGGCTCTTGCCGGTGCCGGTCTCGCCGGTCAGGAGCACCGTGGCCCGGGTGGGGGCCACCATCTCCAGTTTTTCGTAGACCTCGCGCATCAGCGGCGAGCGGGTGCGCACCAGGCCCTGGGCCTCTCCCCGCCAGAAGCTCTCGCGCAGATACTCCAGCTCGGATTCGATCTGCCGCCGGGTGTTAAGCCCTGAGATGACCAACTCCACCTCGTGGGGGTCCACCGGATAGGTAAGGTAGTTGTCCGCCCCCGCCTTTACCGCGGATACGGTTTGGCGGATGCGCTCGGCGGGGGTGAGTACGATAAGGGGCGGCCCGCTGCTGGAGGAGCGGAAGGGCTTGAGGGCGGCGGCGTAGTCGGGCTCAGCGCCGGGGGTGAGCTTTTCGCTGATAAAGGCGATATCCACGAAGGCCAAATCAAAGCGACGCCGGGCCATGAGATCAAGGCAGGCCTGACCCGATGCGGCTTCTTCCAATCGTTGCCCACGCTTAAGGGCGCTGCGCAGACTGGCTTTCACCGAAGAGTCGGTGGTAGCCACCAGCATAGACTTCATGGCCCACCCCTTTGGTAGACAGGTTTTCTGGGCGAATATTAGCGCCGTGCCACGCTTTTTCCCACCACAAAAACACCGCTCCTTCAGCCAGGCAGGCTTGGGAATCGGCGATTCCGCCTGGTTTTGATCTTACCAAAAATAACAAACCAAATAAATTAGTTATGGCGATGGCATCGAGATTGCTTACATGAGGGAATGGCAGCGCGGATCCCCTCTCCGCCCCATGGTCAAAGAAACAACACACAGGATTTTTCCAAATGGCCACCTTTTCCGTGCTTTCAATGAAGTCCCTGAGAGTTCTGACCAAGGCTTTTTCCAAAACCGGCACCATGCTCATCCTTGCGGCCCTGATCGCCCTGGGGCTGGGAGCCTTGCATTACGGCGGCGACTTTTTAGACGAATTGGAACTGCTGAGCTATGAACTGGAAGGTTCACCCTGGCTCAGCTTGGCCCGCTTGTCACTGGCTATCGCCATTTTCGCCATGGTTTGGCGCATTTACCTGGCTATCACCTACCGCGACATGGAGCCCTGCCCCGACCAGGACCTTCCCGAGGTCACGGTGGTGGTGCCCGCCTACAACGAGGGTGCCCAGGTGCTGGGCTCCCTGCGCAGCCTGGCCGCCAGCGATTATCCTCCCGAGAAGCTGCACCTGGTGGCCGTGGATGACGGCAGCCGCGACGACACCTGGGACTGGATGTGCAAGGCGGGCCAGGAGTTGGGTGACCGGGTTGAGTTGGTGCGCCTGGCCTCCAACCAGGGCAAGCGCCACGCCCTGTACCAGGGCTTTGCCCTGGCCAAAGGCTCGGTGCTGGTCACCGTGGACAGCGACTCCGAGGTGCTGCCCGACACCCTGCGCCAGCTCGTGACCCCCCTGGTGCGCGACCCCCAGTGCGGAGCGGTGGCGGGCAACGTACGGGTGCTAAACCGGGAAAAAGGCATCATCCCCCGCATGATGGAAGTCAGCTTCGTTTTCAGCTTCGACTTCATCCGGGCGGCCCAGAGCCGCATCAACACGGTTATGACCACCCCCGGAGCCTTGGCCGCCTACCGCGAAGATGTGGTGCGCCCCCATCTGGAGGGCTGGCTCAACCAGCACTTCTTCGGACGCCCGGCCAATATCGGCGAGGACCGCGCCCTGACCAACCTGGTGCTGCGGTGCGGCTATCATGCCCTTTTTGCTCGCAAGGCCGTGGTGTTGACCGAGGTGCCCCTGCGCTACAAGGGCCTATGCCGCATGTTCCTGCGCTGGGCCCGCAGCAACCTGCGCGAAACCCTGGTGATGACCGGCTTCGTCTTCAAGCATTTCCGGCACACCCCGGCCCTGGGCGCGCGGGTGAACCTGCTCATCCACCTGTTCCGCATGACCGCCGGTGAGTGGCTCAAGCTGGGCGCTATTGGGGTTATCCTGCTCAGCCCCCAGGTGATGGCGGTCAACCTTCTGCTGGGCGCCTTGATCGGTGGCAGCCTGCCCGCCCTGGTCTATGTGCTGCGCCACCGCAACGTAAATTTCCTCTGGGCCTTCCCCTACACCCTGTTTTGGATGTTGGCCCTCTCCTGGATCAGCCTGTGGGCCTTGTTGACCCCTCATAAGAACGGTTGGCTCACCCGTGGTTTGGCCCAGCCGCCGGAACCGGTGGCGTTGCCGGCCCAGGCCTGCGCCGTGACGGTGCAGGGGGAAGTGACACTTCACCAAGACAACACGCTGTAATAGCTCATAGTTTTGCCATAAACCCACTGCGGAGCCCTCAAAGGCGCCCCAAAAGGGGAAACCGGATTTCCGCAGGGCAGCATTTACCGGTAGCGCAGTTAGTATTTTCGGCAGGTTAGCGATCTAGCACGGATATTGCTAGCACCTGCCCAGGGTTGACAAGACCTTCATAAATCAGGAGGTGACACATGTTTGGCAAGCTATTCAAACGCGACGAGCAGACCAAGCAGGAAAAGCAGGTAGGTGCCCCTAAGGCTGCCGGCGGCGCGGTCAAGGGCGACAAGCCCCGCGAGATCCACGCCGCAGTGGGCCGCGAGTTGGTGGTCACTTACAAGGAAGATCCCGACTGGGTCTGGAAGCTCAAGCAAGTGCAAAAACCCTCGGCCCAGGGCAATGACGTACGGGAGTTCCGGGTCTACGACGCCAGCATGGCCGCGGGACGAGGCGTGGCGGTTCGCGACTTCAGCAGCCTGGACGACCACTCCGAGCTGATTCTTTACCACGGCTGGCTGAACAAAAAGAACAACGACGTTCAGGTGATCGCCGGCATGGGTGAGCAGCAGCGGGCCAGCTAGCGCAGTAGGTAATCCAGGCCCCGCAAGCGGCCCAAGGCGAGAAAGTCTGGTAGGTGTCTTGACCGGTCCGGCCAAACCGGCCGGCCAAGGCGCTACCAGCGCTCACTCGTGCCTGGCAGGGGCCGTCAGACCAGCGAATAGCGCCCCTGGTCCTGTTTCACCCGTCCTTGCCGGATCAGCCGCTCCAGGTGCTTTTTCATGATGACCCACTCGGCTAAGGCGTAGAACTCCAGCGGCTGGCGGGGCCTGTGGTACACGATCCAGGCCTCGACCACGTCTTGGCGGGTGCGGGGCTTCTCCAAGAACCTGATCAGCTTTTCCTCCCGCTGGTCGATCACATCCAGAAAACGCTGCCACCTGGGGCCAGGGTTTTCGGTGAAGACGCCTGCATCATGGCTGGCCAGCCAGGTCTTGGCCGGTATGCGGCTCAGCCGGTTTACCGAATCGATCACCCCCTGGATGTCGGCGTTAAGTTCTCCGTAATAAGGTCCGAACGAGGTGAGGTCGTAGTCACCCAGAAAGAGCACCTCGGGCCCTTTGAAGAAAAAGCTGCGATGCCCCGGGGTGTGCCCCGGCGTGGACAACACCTCCACCCGCACCGTGCCCAGGTCGATAACCTCGCCCGCGGGCAGGTCTCCGCTGGGGTGGCGCGGGCGGTAGTTGAACCGCTTTAGCATGAGTTTCCGCCACATGTCGCGGCTGGCGGGCTGGCCCATTTCATACCAGTCCAGGAAGGTCTCCAAGTCGGCCAAAGGCGGGGCGTCCTCGCGGGCCATCTTGAAGGGCAGGTCTTCGAAAAGGTCCAGGTAGGCCAGGTGGTCCTCATGCCAGTGGCTGAGCCACACCTCCTTAACGCCGGGGCCTTGTCTGAGTTGCCTAAGAACATCCTGATCGGATGCCGGGTCTATGAGCACGCCCGCGCCTTCAATGTAGATTGAGTGGCAGTAGGGGTAGCGTCCCTGTTTTTTGCCCGGCACGAACCACACCGGCCCGAAGCGCCTGATTTTATCCACCGCTGATTTCCTCTTTCCTGATCGTATCGGCGCCGTCTCCGGCCAACGGGCTAGTCTGCCGCTTCCACCACTACCGGAATGCCGTTGAGCACGGCGTTGCCGGAAAGCGGGTCCATGGCCTGGTCGTCGCTGAGCCGGTTGCTGTTTACCCCGCCCTGTGCCCGGGCCACGCTCATCCGCACCCCCTCCAGGTCGTGGCCCCAGCCGTGAGGCAGACTCACAACCCCCTGGCGCGCCTTGTCGGTGATCTCAACCGGAACGGTGAGCGCGCCCACCCGGCTGCGCACCTGAACCAGGTCCCCGCTGGCCACGCCCAGCGGGGCGGCATCGGCCGGGTTCATCCACAACACCGAGCGCGGCTTGCCCGCCACCAGGGTGGGCAGGTTGGCCATCCAGTAGTTGTTGGTCCTCAAATGCCGCCTACCCACCAGCAGCAGGCCGTTGTGGGGAGGCTCGTCCAACAGGGCCTCCAGGCGCGCCAGGTCGTCCAGCAGAGGCTGGGGGGCCAGCTCCACCTTGGCCGAAGGGGTGCGCAGGATTCCCGGCAGGCGCGGCTGCAAAGGCCCCAGGTCCACGCCGTGGGGCTGCTTTGCAAGCTTGGCCAGGTTGAGCCCCGGCGGGTTCAGGCCAAAGCCGTCTCCGTAGGCCCCGGTGCGCAGCATGAAATCCAGCACCCGCTCCAGGCCGCGATAGGGTGCCAAGGCCTGGTAGATTTCCTCCTGTTTACCGCTCAGCGGCGAGCCTGGCTTGCCCGCCGCCCCCTCCACCAGCTTGGCGGCCAGGAAGTCATCCATGCGGCCCACGTCCCCTCCCGCGCCCTGCCCCTGGAAGATCATGGCCAGCTTGTATAGTATCTCCCACTTGTCCAACTCGCTCTCCGGCTTGGGGATCACCGGCGGGGAGTAGTGGGCCACGTTGCGCAGGGACATCCCGTAAAACACAAAATCATATTGCGCGGTGCTCAGGGGGCCGGTGGGTGGCAGGATCACCTGGGCGTGGCGGGTGGTGGCGTTTACGTACCAGTCCACGCTGACCATGAAATCCAGACCGGCCAGGGCGTCGTTCACCCGCCGGGAATTGGGCAGGCTCATGGCCGGGTTGGAGGCCACGGTGACCAGGGCCCGCACCTGCCCCTCCCCGCCGATTTCCATCTCGTCGCACATGGTGCAAACCGGCAGTTCGCCCAGGACCTCGGGCAGACCGCGCACCCGGCTTTGCCAGCGCCCCATGCGCCAGCCCTTGCCTCCGGGCTTGCGTTTCAGAGGCATGTGGGCCGGGGTGGCGAACATGGCGCCCCCTGGCCGGTCCAGGTTGCCGGTCAGGGCGTTGACCACGTCGACCAGCCAACTGCTAAGGGCGCCGAAGGCGACGGTGCTGGTTCCCATGCGGCCATACACCGCCGCGCTGGGAGCGGAGGCCAGTTCCCGCGCCAACTGGCGTATCTGTCCGGCGTCCAGGCCCACCCTTTCCGCCACCGCCTCGGGGCTGAAGCGCGCGCAGGCCCGGCGCAACTCCTCCAGGCCGCGGTACAGGGCGGCGTCCGGCAGGGACGCCAAATTTTCCTGGAACAGCACCCACACCACGGCCATGAGCAACAAGGCGTCGGTGCCCGGGGTTATGGCCAAGTGCTGGTGGGCCAATTCAGCGGTGCGGGTGCGAAGGGGGTCGATGACCACCAGCTTGCCGCCCCGCTTTTTGAGCGCGCGCAGCCTGCCCGGCCAGTCCGGCGCCGTGGCCAGGGAGCCGTTGGACTCCAGGGGATTGGCTCCGATGATGACCAGCATATGGGTGCGGTCCACGTCCGGCACCGGGATGGTCAGGGGATGGCCGAACATCAAGCCGCAGGAAAGGTGCTTGGGAAGCTGGTCCACGCTGCTGGAACTAAAGATGTTTTTGCTGCCCAGGGCCTTGAGCATGGGCCGCAGGGCCAGCACCCCGGCCATGGTGTGGGAGCAGGGGTTGCCCATATGCACGGCCACCGCGTCGCGGCCGTATTCTTCCACCAGGGGCTTTAGGCCTGCCTCCACCGCCGCGAAGGCCTGGTCCCAAGTCGCCGGGACGAAGCGCCCGTTTTGTTTGACCAGGGGGGCGCGCAGACGCTCCGGGTCGTCGTGCAGGTGGTGCAGGGCCGCGCCCTTGGGGCAGAGGTAGCCGTGGCTGAAGACGTCGAGCTTATCGCCGCTCACCTCCACCGCCCGGCCGTCTTGCAGGGTTATCTCCAGGCCGCAGGTGGCCTCGCAAAGGGGGCAGGTCCGGTATGCGCGGTATTGTTCCATGCCTTGAGTCCCCTGTCATGGTTCGGGCGGCCCTTGACCGCGTCCAGGCGAAAACTACTCCGGACGACTATAACAATGTTTTTACTCCGCTGAGAAGAGCCACGGCCGCGACCCGCGCACCTAAAGTCCTAGAGCAATATCTCCAGGTTCTCCAGGGGGTAGGACACGCAGGAATGCACGTAGCCGAATTTGGCGTCCGAGCGGCGCACCGGTGTCCCCGCAGGCTGGAAGACCTTGCCCGCCAGCAGCTTGACGCGGCATTGGCTGCACTCGCCGGAGCGGCACAGGGAAGGAACCAGCAGGCCGTTTTTCTCCAACGAGGTGAGCAAGGTCTCCCCGGCTGGGGCCGAAAAGGAGCCGCCACCCTTTACCCGCACCTCAAAAGCGTCTTGGGGCTTCACCGCATAGGGCCATCCTGCCTGCTCCCAAACCCGCAGAGGCGGCCCGTAAGCCTCCTTGCGGATCTTGCGGGCCGGCACGCCCATATGCTCCAACTGAGGCAGGCAGAAGTCATACATGGCCTGGGGACCGCAGATATAAAAAGTCTTGCCACTCACCTCGCCCACCACCTGCTGGATCAGGTCCCCGGTGATGAGTCCGCCGCGGCCCTTGTAACCCTCGGGCGGATTTTCGATGACCGGTACGTAGTGGATGTTTTCGTGGCGGGCGGCGATGGCCGTCAGCCTGTCGTGGAACAAGGCCTGCCCCAGGTCTGGGCTGCCCAAGAATAGATAGACCGTGCGCTCCAGGCCGCAGTCCACGATCTGCTGGATCATGCTCATGAAGGGAGTGACCCCGTTCCCTCCGGCCAGGCAGACCATGGTCTGATCATGGAACAAGGGGTTGTAATAGAAATGCCCTTCCGGCCCCGAAGTGCGCAGCAAGTCGCCGGGCTTCAACTCGTCCAGCAGGTAGTTGGAAACCAGGCCGTCCGCCACCCGTCGCACCGTAATGTCGTAATAGCCGGTCTGGTTGGGCGGCGAGGAAAGGCTGTAGGGGCGGCTGGTGCGAATTCCATCCACCTCCACGGCCACCGAGATGTACTGCCCCGCCTGAAAAGGCGGCAAATATCCGTCTTGCGAGACCAGGCGGATGGTTTTGGTGTCGAGGGTCCGCGGGATCAACTCGGCCATCCTGAGGTCAAGGCTGGAGGGGTGGTAGCGATTGATGAACTTGCCGACGTCGCCCTTTTCCAGAGAATAGTCCATGCCGTACTTGCGGCAGATTTCCATTTCCTTGACCACGTCTTGAAAGCGGTCAAAGTTTTTCAAGGCTTCGGGTATCATCTCGTCTCCCTGAGGCCCCGCCGAACAGGGGCCAATACGTATACGTCGCTAACCTGCGCGCCTGGACCGTCTAGCCCGCCTGCCGCAGGATGGCCCCGGCGGCGGACACGCCCGACTTGATGGTGGGCGCGAATCCGCAGTCCGTGACCCAGCCTCCGGCCAGATAGAGGCCCTTGATGGGCATCTGCCGGGAGGCCTCGAAGAACAGCGAGTCCTTCATGTACTGCTCGAATCCATAGATTGCCCCGTAGGGAGAATTCAGGTAGCGCATGAAGGTCAGGGGCGTGGCCACCTCGATCTCCTCGATGTGGTCGCGCACCCCAGGGCAGACCCGCTCCATCTGGCGCAGCATGGCCTCGGCGCAACGGTATTTTTCCGCGGCGTACTGGGACGGCGGCACCCGGAGCCAGGGCTCGGCGTACCTGAGGGTCAAAAGGGCCACTTGGCAGGTCCCCGGCGGCGAGAAGGTGGGGTCGGCCACGTCGTAGCAGCTAAAGCCCATCACCGAGTTCTCGGTGTCCAGCCGTCTCATCTGGTTGAAGTGGCGGTCGGACATGTCCTCGTCGGGCAGGATGGTGGTGGTGGAGGCGGTGATGCCAACTTCCCCGGGCTCGCAATCCAGGCCCATGTATATGTTGAAACTGGAGGGGCTGGGAGTGCGGCCCTTCATGCCTTCGAAAATCGCCTTTGGCACCTCGCCGGGATCGATGAGATCGGTGAAGGTGGCGACCTTGGAGGCGTTGGAGACTATGAACCTGGCTGATATCTCCTCGCCCCGGTCGGTGAGTACGCCGGTGGCCACGCCGTCTCGCACCACGATCTTTTTCGCGCCGCAGTTGAATTTGGCCTCGCCGCCCAGGCTGAGGAAGCGGTTGAACATGGCGTTGGACAGGCTTTGGGAGCCGCCCCGTACGTGGCAGGGCAGCATCTCTATGTAGGAGACATAGAGCAGCGACAGGTAGCTGAAAGGCAACCGGTTGGGGGTGAGGCCAATATATCCCCAGTAAGCGCCGGGCACCGCCTTGAGCAGAGGGTCTTGGAAAAACTCGTCCATGACCTCGCCCGCGGTGCGGAAGGCGTAGCGTTTCAGCAAGGGGAAGCGCTCCACCTCGCCGCCGGGATTGCGATAAAAGGAATACAGCTCCAGGCCGTAGCCATAGACCAGATCAAAGAATTTCTTTATGGCCTCTTTTTCCGCCGGAAAGCGCTCTTGCAGGGTATCCACCACTCCCTGGCGGTCCACCGGCAAGGTCACGTCCAGCCGGTCCGGAATAACCACCCGGTACAAATCCTCCATGGAAACGAAGGAAACCTCGTCCAGCACCCCCAGGCTGTCCAATAGAGTTCGCAGGGTGCCGGGCCGTTCCGGGGTGCCCATGTCGCTGAGCTGGTGCAGGGCCACCTCGAACTCGAAGCGCCCACGGCAAAAGGTGGTTGCCGAGCCGCCGGGGATGTTGTGCCTCTCCAGCATCAGCACCTTGAGCCCGCTTTGGGCCAGGGCGGCGCCCGCGGCCAGCCCGCCGTTGCCGGCCCCCACTACAATGGCATCGTAATCATGCATCTATATTTCCTCGCCTATAAATTTGGTCGCTTAGCCCAGCGATCATGCGATCTGGGCGATATCGCGCACCGTAAGGGAGTCTTCCAGGTTCTCGGCCTTGATGGCCTCGTCGAGCATGTTGAAGCACTTGGGGCAGGCGGTGGCGATGACCTGGGCGCCGGCCTCGACGGCCTCGCGCACCCGCACCCGGCTGGGGCTCAAGGGCCCCGCGCCCAGCAGGTCGGTGAAGAAATTCCCCCCTCCACCGCCGCAGCAAAGCGCGTTGTTGCGGTTGCGCTCCATCTCCACCAGCTCGAGACCTTCCACAGCCTCCAGCACCAGGCGGGGCGCGTCGTACTCGGCGTTGTGCCGCCCCAGGAAACAGGGATCGTGGAAGGCTACCCGTTGGTCGCGAGCCTCCCCGGCGGTCAGCTTGCCCTGTTCCAGGGCCTGGGCCAGGGCCTGGGTGTAGTGCATCACCTCGTAGCGCCCGCCCCACTGGGGGTAGTCGTTGCGAAAGGCATGATAAGCATGAGGTGAAAGGGTTATTATCTTGGTGACGCCCAGTTCGTCGAACTGCTCGATGTTGGCCTTGGCCAAATATTCGAACAGCCCCCGCTCACCCACCCGGTTCACCTCGTTGCCGTCGGACATCTCCCGGGCGCCCAGCACCCCCAGCTCCAGGCCGCAGCCCATGAGCTTGGCCGCCACCGCGGCGGCGATCTTTTGGCCCCGCTCGTCGTAGGAGCCCACGTCGCCCACGTAGAACAGGTATTCCTGGCCATCGAATTGCGGTACTCCCGCCACCGAGGCCCAGGCCCCCCGCTCCTCCTGGGGCAGCAGGTAGGGGTTGCCGTGCACGTTCATGTGCTTGAGGTAGTCGCGCACCTCTGGAGGGATCATGCCGCTCTCCACGGCCTCCCACTTAAGCTCCTCGATGACCTGCAAGGGGTCCACGCCCACCGCCTCGTGGCATTGCTCGTCGCAGGCCCCGCAGCTGGTGCAGGTGTAGATCCGGCGCATGAGTTCGGCGTCGATGGGCACCTCCTGGTTCAGCACGGCCCGGGCCAGGCTGATGCGTCCGATGGCGTAGTGAGAATCGAATCCGTATTTCATGCCCGAGGGGCAGATGGGCTCGTAGACTTCATAGGCGTGGCGGCAGGCCCCGCATTTGAGGCAATGATAAATGGTGTCTCTATAATCAGCCAGCATTGGTCTCTCCCTTGCGCGCTCGCCTAGTCCAAAGAGTAAGGCCCGCCGGGCATCATTATGTTGTTGGGATCCACCATCTTTTTAAACCCGGTCAACAGCTCCACATAGGAGGGCAGCATGTTTTTCATCAGGGTTTTGTTGGGGATGGTGTGCGAGGCTCCGTACTTGCCCACGATCTGGGCGTAGCAGTCCCTGAGGCACTGCATCACCGGGAGCAGCTGGGCCTGGTCCAGGGCCGGGTCGTAAAGAATCTCCTGTTCCACGTACACTGTTGAGCAACGATCGTAGGGAAGCACGATCAACTGATGGTCCAACGGCTCGCCGGACAGGGGGTCTCGGAGATCGTACTTTCCCACGATCTGTTTGACGATGCCGTTGATCTCGGCCACGTGGGTTATGGGCAGACAGCCGATAACCGCCGCGAAGCCGCTGCACGGGGCGTACATGTGCATGATCCCCCGGCTGGCCCCTTCAGCCACCTGGTTGAGGATGGCCATCTCCTCCGGCTCAAGGCAGAAGGGCTTCCCCCCGTACTCGGCTATCTTTTCGTTGGCCACCCTCTCGAACAGCGCCACCATTTCCTCGGTGCCGCCCAGGCCCAGGGTGATCTGGTAGTTGGGCAGGCGGGCCAGCAGCTTTTGGCGCTGCTCTGGATCCTTTATGCGGTGGGGTGACAAAATCAGATGGGCGGTCATGGAGCTGTTGGAGGCCTGGCAGGTGCGCGAAAACTCCAGGCGCTCCACCGCCTGCATGGCCTTGAGGCAAGGCGCCAGCTCCTCGAATCCGAAGAAGACGTTCTTTTCCACCGGGGCCACCGGGCGCAGGCGCTCCACCATCTCCACGATGATGCCGTAGTTGCCCAGGCTGCCCCGGAACATGCCGGTCATGTCGGGGCCGTAGGCGTAGCGGAAATAGGGGTTCACCTCGCCGCCCACGGCGCTGGCCCAGGAGCCGGTGCGCAATATCTCGCCGTTGGGCAGCACCGCCTTGAGGGTCACCGCCCGGTCGCAGTGGTACTTGCTGGAATAAAGGGTGATGTTGGTCAGCAAATGGTTGCCCACAGGGCTGGTTTGGTAGGGGCCGCCTATGGGTATCACGTCCAAGCCCTTTTTGTTGGCCTCCTTGCGCAGCCGCCCCCAGGTGACTCCAGGTTCTATGGTCGCGGTCATGGTGTCTTCGTTGATCTCAATGATGCGGTCCATGCGCTTGAGGTCCAACACCACTCCGCCGGCGTAAGGCAGGGCCGATCCCGCGATGTTCACCCCGAAGCTGCGGGGGTAGATGGGGAAAAGGTGCTGGTTGGCCAACTTAACGATCTCTTGGACCTCCTCGGCGGTCTTGGGCATGACCACGAAGTCCGGCAGGGGAACCTCCCGCCCCATCATGGTGGAGTAGGAGTCCTTGATATAGGGGATCATGTCCGGAGCGTCCCCGGAGAGATTGGCCCGCCCTACGATGGCTTCCAGCGCCCCCCGTATTTCTTCCAAATTCGCTGCCATGTCCCTCCCTCTCCTTATGCGAAGCTGTCCAGCAAAATTTCCGAGATATCCTTGACCGCGATCCGGTCATCCAAGGACTCCGCCTTGAGAGCGTCCTCCAGCATCTTGGCGCACAAGGGGCAGGCCACGGCCACCACCTCGGCCCCGGTGTCCAGGGCCTCGCGGATGCGCACCCGGTTGGGGCTGCATTCCCCGCCGCCGATCAGGTCGGTGAAGAAATTGCCTCCTCCCCCGCCGCAGCAAAAGGCGCTCTTGCGCATTCGGGGCATCTCCACCAGCTTCAGCCCAGGCACCGCGCCGAGCACCTTGCGCGGGGCTTCGTATATTTCGTTGTGCCGCCCCAGATAGCAGGGGTCGTGGTAGGTGGCCTTGATTCCCAGGCGTCCCGGCGAAAGCCTGCCGGTGCTGAGCAGTTCGGCTAGGACCTCGCTGTAGTGCTGAATCTGGAACCCCGCTCCCCATTGGTCGTAATGGTTGGCGAAGGCGTTGTAGCTATGCGGGTCCAGGGAGATGATTTTTTTGATGGAGTGCTTTTTGAAGGCCGCGATGTTGGCCTCGGCCAGGTACTGGAACAGGCCGCTCTCGCCCATGACCATGGTGTCGTTGCCGTCGCTGTACTCCTCGCTCCCCAGGATTCCCAGGGATACGCCGCCGGTCATCAAAAGCTTGGCCACGGACCGGGCCATTTTCTGGCCGCGTTCGTCATAGGAGCCGACGTCGCCCACGTAGAACAGATACTCCTGGCCCGAATACAGGGGCACTTCGCTCCCCTTGGCCCAGTTCCCCCGCGCATCCTGGGGCTGCTTGTATGGGTTGCCGTTGATGTGCACGGCCTTCATGTAGTCGCGCACCAGGGGCGGCACCAGGGAGTTCTCAACCAGGTCCATGCGCATGGCCCGCACTATCTGGGGTACGTTGACGATGGGCTCCAGGGTGTTGGGGTCCATGGCGTCGCAGGTGGTGGCGCAACAGCCGCAATCGGTGCAGCGGAACACGGAATCGGCCAAGGGGGATGAGTAGGAGATGTGAGAGTCCAGGATGTCCTGGGCGACCGTTACCCTGCCCCTGGGGGAGCTATCCTCGAAGCCCACTCCCGTGGCCCAAACCGGGCACATGGCCACGTCCTTTCTCTCCCAAACGCCCCGGCAGATGCCGCAGCCCATGCACTTGGTTACGTTCTCCTTAACCAGCGCCAGATTGGTTGCTTCCATTTCAGATCCTCCACAGGCCGGGCATCATGATGTCGTTGGGGTCGAGGGCCTTTTTAATGGTGCGCATGAAGTTCTTGTAGGAGGGGGCCCAGACCGAGGCGCTGTGCGCCAGGCTGGTCCCTTGGTGGGTTTCGGTCCATCCGCCGTATTTTTCGGTGAAGAGCCTTTCCATGCCGCCCAGGGCCTTTTCGTGCAGGCGCTGCGAGGCCTCATCCCTGGTGGTGCCCTTGCCGAAATAGAGCAGGATTCCGGTGATGGTGGTGGCGCGCAGATAGGGCACCACGAAATCGATGCGCTTGTAGATGTCCAGGTCGCCCACGGTCTCGTCCAGCAGGGCGTTGATGTCGTCCAAATATTCCAGGGACTGGGGCATGGGTATCAGGGCCTCGCCGAAGTAGGTCATGGTGGAGCCCATGGGCAGGGCCTGCTGGCCCAGGCGGCGGGCGGAGAACATGTTGGCGATCTGCAATATTTCCCGGCCCACCGTGGCCGGTTGGCCGCCGTGCTTGTGGCAGATTTTTTCCAAAATGTTCTTCTTGAGCTCGCCCTCCTCGGGGGTGTGGGCCCGGATCACGTGCACGAAGTACCAGGGGCCGTCTTGCTGGTGGAAGCCCAGCAAGCGGGTGTAGGGGTATGGGTCCGTGGCGGCCAGTTCCCTGAAGGCGTCCCACATGTTTTCCCGGGAGCCCATGTCGGTGATGCCCAGCATGAACACCTTGGGGTAAGGATGGATGGAAAAAGTGGCTTCGGTCTTGATGCCGAAGCTGCCGCCGTCGCCCACGAACATGCCGGTCATGTCAGAGCTGCCCGCCTCCCGGTGCAAAAAACGCGGCTGGTGGATGTTGGTGCCCGGCCCTCCCCCGGTCTGCACGATATCGCCGGTGGGGAGCACCACCTTAAGGCCCAGCAGGTAGTTGTTCATGGTGCCGGAGGTGGCCATGTCCGAAGGCTCCCCTCCGCCCAGGAAGCCGCTGAGCACCCCGCCCACCGTGTCCATGTGGATGGGCACGTCCACGGTGTAGGTGTGGAAGCCGTGCTTGCTCACCTCCTCGGCCAACTGAGAGAGGATCACCCCGCTCTGGGCGGTGACGGTCATGTAGGTGGTGTCGATGTCCAGGATGCGGTTGAGCCGGTGGGTGTCCACCAGGATATTGCTCTGATCGCCCACGTACAGCGGCGGGAAGGTGGACACGCTGCCGCCGCCGCCCTTGGGGACGATGGGGGTCTTGGTGCGGTTGGCCAGCTTGACCACGGCGGCCACCTCCTCGGTGGTGCCGGGCCGAACCACGATGCCCGGGATCTTGCCCCTGCCGCCGCCCCCCACGGCGTAAAAAGGCGCCCTGGTGTAGGCCCTTCTGGCGAACTCCTCCACCGTGACGTGCTCGGCCCCCACCACGGCGCGAATCTCCTCGTAAAGCTCATGCGTCTGGGGCACTGCTTCCGGCATTTTTCCCCTCCCCCTGTCGTGCGGGACTTGCCCTGCCCCGGCCTGGGCCGGGACGCGGGGCTAAGACGATTTCTTGGCGGCCAGCATCTGGCGGAACCGCTCCAGCTGCTTGCGTGGCGTCACCGTGGGACGCTCATAGCGCGGCAGATCCTTTTCGATGCCGAACAAATATTTGGCGATACCCTTGAGCGGCTCCAGGTCGTAACGGGCCATCATGGTGATGGTCTCCATCTGTGGCGAGCCGCCGCCATGCAGTCCGGCCACCTGCATCACCCCCGCCACCTCGGAAACCAGAAGGTTCTCCAGGCCCCGGAAGCAACGGTGCTGGTTTTCCGCCGAGATCTTGGGATTGCGAAGCATGTACTTGTTGGCCAGGGCGCCAGTCTCCTCGGAGAAGAACTCCTCCTCAAAGGGCAGCGTGGCGCAGAGGCCGCCGGTGAGGTCGGCCACGATCTTGTACTCGTTGTATATCTCCTCGCCCGCGATGCGCCGCCCGGCGTTGGTGAGGATCTCGTCGGGGATGTAGGTGCCGCTGGAGGATTGTTCGGCCCGGTAGGCGCTCATCTGGCCGGCGGCGAACACCAGCTCGGCCGTGCCGATGAGGTGGGATATTTTCTCCTTCACGTGCTCCAGCTTTTCGATGCCGTTGTATTCCGAAACCAGGGCCGCGGCGCTGGCCAGGATCTCGGAGATGGCCGGTTTGCACCCGGTGTAGGAGTGGCGGTGATAATGGGCGAACAAAAGGGCCAGGAACCCGGCGAAGGGCGTCTGTCTGGGGTCGCCCTTGCCGTCCATGAACACCCGCTCCCGGGGGATGAACACGTCGTCAAAGATGGTGAAGGACTCGGCGTCGCCGGATTCGGCGATGGGCGCGGGCAGGTACTTGCGCAGGTGATGGGTGGCCGGGCGCACCAGCATCTTTATGCCGTCCAGATCGGCGGGCACCGCGAAGGATACGGCGTAGTCCGCGTCCTTTTCGGTCATGAAGCGGGTGGGCACCACCACGATCTCATCGCTTACCGGTGCGGTGGTGTTGTCTATCTTGGCACCGCGCACCACGATGCCGTCCGGGCGGCTCTCCACGATTCTGAGATACAGGTCCGGGTCCGGCTGCTCGTGGGGCCGTAGTAAACGGTGCCCCTTGGTGTCGGTCTGGGCGCAGTTGGCGGTGATGTCGTGCTTCTGCCAGAACTTGAGCACCTCGATAAAATTCTTGTTGGTTTCGGTGCCCAACATCTGGTCCATCTCATGGGTCACCACCGACAAGGCGTTCATGGAGTCGGTGCCCATGCAGCGCTGGATGCAACCGCCGGTGCGGTGGCACAGCAGCTTGGTCATGAGCTGTTTGCGGTGCAGGTCATCGACGCTCTGGTGAATGTGGGTGAAGCGGTTGATGCGCTCGCCGTTCAGGTGGGAAGTGGCGGTGCACAGGCCTTCGAAGGCGGGGTCGTTGGCTCGGTCGTAGGTCTCCTTTATGGCGAACAGGGAGCCCCTCATATCCCCTATTTCCAGCCGGTCCACTTTTTGGCCGCGCATGTAGATGTTGCGTTTTAGTTTCTTGATCCGCTCAAGGTATTGATCGTAAGTGTGGACACCCATTTTCGTCCCTCCCAATAATTATGGATATGCTTTGAAAACCTTTTAGGTGCTCTCCACCCGCTTTATTCGGCGCAGGCTTTCCTCCGCTTCCCCCATGATCTTGGCCACCAGTTCGCCGCAGGGGATGACCCGGTCGATAAGCCCCACGCCCTGCCCGCCCGCCCAGAAAGGCAGCTCCGGGTCGCCGTAGATAAAGGCCGCGGCGGTGATGCTGCCGCCCTTTTCCATGGGCACCGCTTTTTGCAGTTCGGCCATTTGGCTGAAGTCCAGTTGCCCGCCGTGGGCGATGATCATTTCGCGGAATTTGTCGCTCAAGAGCATGCGCAGGGAGCCCCTCCGCTCACTGGTGAAACCGCTGTTGCCCGAGCCGGGTCTGGCCATGGAGCCGTGGCGGATGGAAAAGGTGTCGCCGTCGCGGCTGTCCAGGATGGCCTGCTTGTAGCGGGGATGGGCCGGGCACTCCTCGGTGGCGATGAAGCGGGTGCCCACGTAGACCCCCTCGGCCCCCAGGGCCAGGGCGGCCACCAACTGGCGGCCGTCGGCCACCCCACCGCCCGCGATCACCGGCACGCTTACGGCGCGGGCCACCTGGGGCACCAGGGTGAAGGTGGTGTTCTGGTCGAAACCGCTGTGCCCTCCGCCTTCGGTGCCCGAAGCCACCACCGCGTCAACCCCGGCCTTTTCCGCCCCCAGGGCGTGGCCCACCGAGGCGCAGACGTGAATGACTTTCATGCCCGCCTCCTTGAGCCGGGCGGTGAGCACCTTGGCGCTGCCTTGGGACACGATGGCCACTGGCACCTTTTCCTCGATGCCCACCTCGATGCAGCGATCGCTGAATTCCTTGTCCAGCCCCGCGGCCCCCACCACGAAATTCACCGCAAAGGGTTTGGCGGTCAGAGCCTTGACCTTTCTTATTTGTTCCCTGAGCCGCTCTCCCGTCTCGTCCACGTCTTTGGTGACCACCCTGGCCCCCGCATTGGGCCCCAGGGTGCCCAGCCCGCCGGCATTGCTTATGGCGGCCACCATTTCCGCGTTGGTCACCCAGGCCATGGAAGCCAGGATGATGGGATGCTCGATGCCCAGCAGGCTTGTGAGCTTGGTTTTCATGAGTTTCCTCCTAATGGTGGGCGCACGGGAGCCGCACCGGCTTTGTCAGGCGGCACCGGCTTGAGCAATATTTGCCTAAATGGAACATAATCTCTCATGGTTTTGAGGAGTATGACCAACTTTGCCGCCGTTGTAAAGCTTTTTTAGAATTTCACTCAATTTTAATAAATCTGTTTAAATTACTGGTTTATTTTATAAAAATTATATTTTTTACATATTTATTACTATTTGAAATGCTTATTTTTTATATTACTCAATATATTTTTATCTTGATTGCAATAGTATTTGGTGCTAGATTGCTTCCACGATGAGCCGGAAACTCGCCTGATGTTTCGTGGCAAATAGGTAAAAACACCACTAGAAATAACACCAGAAGCCATCTTGGCGGCCACAGAAAGGGATTTTGCTCGGCGATGGACACAAAAAAGGCTCAAGAGAAAAAGGACAGGATATTGGCGGCGGCCGAGGAGATCGTTTCCCAAAAGGGACTCAACGACGCCACCATTTCCGACATATCCAAGAAAGCTGGCGTCGCCGATTCGATTATTTACCAATTTTTCAAAGGTAAAGAGGACTTAGTCTTCTCAATCCCAGAGGCTAAGTTCAATGAGGTGTTCTCGCAGTTGGACGAGCATCTCCAGGGTATTTGGGACGTGGAAAGCCGCCTCAGCAAGATAGTGTGGTTCCATCTGCGCTACTGCGACATGCACCCGCAATACGCGAAAATCCTGTATTTCGAATGCCTTTCCAACAAAGACTTCTACGTTCATCCCGGCTACGAGGTCATCCGCAAGTATGCGGGCATGCTGCTCTCCTGCCTCGAAGAAGGCATGGCCACGCAACGTTTTCGTGCCGATATTGAGCCGCGCCTTGTCAGGGACATGATTCTGGGCTTTCTTGGCTGCGAACTGATGGGATGCCTGGCGGTCGGCGATATCAAATCCTGCGTGCCGGACCTGCACGACTTCATGAACCTGGTAATGGGCATGCTGGCCCCTAGCCACACCCAGGCCCAGGACGGCAAGGCGGAGCGGATTTTACAGGCCGCGGAGTCGGTTTTCGCGGAATACGGCTTTCAAAAGACCAAGGTTTCGGACATCGCCAAATTGGCCGGAGTGGGTGAAGGCACGGTCTACGAGTATTTCGGCACCAAGGAAGATCTACTCCTGGCAATACCGGAAAAGCATTTCAACGCCTACTCAGACGGGTTGTCCGAAATTTTCCAGATGCACAACCCCCTTAAAAAGCTGCGCAGGTACATCAAATACTACTTCTCGCTCTTCTCGACCAAACGCGACTTCCTTAGAGTCTTCCTCATCCAGGTGCAGTTGTCGCGCAGCTTTTACGGCAGCAAGGCTTTCCAGGCCTTTGAGCAGTTTTTCAAATTCGCCGATCCCATCATTGAAGAGGGAAAGGCCCAGGGAGTCTTCCGACAGGACGTCAACACCCGCTTGTTCAGATACCTGTTCATCGGCACTTTCAACAACCTGACCCTCAGATGGTTCGTCCTGGATACCGACAAAAAAACCGACAAGATGCAGGCCATAGACAAAATTACGGACTTGTTGTGCAGCGCGGTCAGCACCGACCGAGACGTCAGGTGTTGGCCCACTGGATAAACCGGGCCGGGCCGCGCTGGAGGGGAAACTGCGATGGTCATAGATATTTTGGTCAACGGTTTGGTTGCGGGGGGAATTTATGCCGTCCTTGCCGTTGGCTTCTCCCTGATCTTCGGCGTGGCCAGGATCGTGAACATGGCCCACACCGCCTTCTACATGCTCACGGCCTACTTCATCTTTGTGGGCACGACCATGCTGAACATCCCGCTTGTGGCTTCTTTGATACTCGCCATCATCCTGATAACCATCATCGGCCTGATCTGTTTCAAGCTGTTCTTCGACCGGGTGAAACAGCATGAAACCACGGTGATGATCATATCCGTGGCCCTGGCCATGCTGTTCCAGGAGATTTTGTTCCTGGTCTTCGGCGGCCACTACACCGGCATCCCGCCCTTAGCCAAGGGCTTTGTGGACATCGCCTCCATCCGGGTCTCCTATCAGCACATCTTCGCCATAGTGACCACGGGCCTTATTCTATTGGGCCTTTGGCTTCTGCTGTCCAAGACCGGGCTGGGCAAGGCCATTCGGGCGGTGTCCCAGGACCGGGAGATCGCCAACCTGATGGGCATCAACGTAAACCAAATATTTTTGATCGTAATGGGCATTTCGGTGGCCCTGGCGGGTTTGGCCGGGGCGGTCATCGCCCCCATATACATGGTCAGCCCCCTCATGTGGATCCAGCCCCTCACCATCGTCTTGGCCTCGGTGGTGCTGGGAGGCCTGGGCAGCGTGGGGGGATGCGTGGTGGGGGCCCTGATCCTGGGCTACACGGAGATCATCGTCACCTTTTTGGTGCCCGGCGGGGCCTCCCTGAGGGGCGCGGTTTCCATGAGCATCATGGTGGTGGTGTTGCTGGTCAGGCCTGAAGGCCTGTTCGGCGTGGCATTTGAGGAAGAAAGACTCTAAATATGACCTACTTGCTTCTATGGTACGGGTGGTTCAGGGGTGAAATTCTGGCCATTCCAGGCCGGGTCATCGCCCTGTTGTTTTTCTTGGTCTTGTTCGGCGCGCCCCTGGTAACCCAAGACCCCTACTACCTGCGCATGATCACCCTGGCCACCATCTTCGCCCTGTTCGCCACCAGTTGGGACGTGTTGTCCGGGTTCACCGGTCAGATCAACCTGGGGCACGCTCTGTTCTTCGGCGTTTCGGGCTACATGGCGGGCCTGCTCAACACTCACTTCGGCATGCCCCCCTGGCTGACCATACCCACCGGCGCCCTCACCGGCGTGGCGGTGGGCCTCATCGCGGGCATTCCGGCCCTGCGGCTCAGGGGGATATACCTGGGCTTGGTCACCATCACCTTCCCCCTGATCCTGCTGGGTGTCTTTTTCACCTTCCCGGAGTTCACCGGGGGCGAGTTGGGGATCTCCGGAATCGAGCGGCTGGCCTTTTCCCGCATACTCAGCTACTACATCGTGG
>Ga0180016_100054_pt1 | contig 54691 bp, 40 predicted proteins | sample KR46_M_MetaG_FD_129673 | JGI IMG/M metagenome (GOLD analysis project Ga0180016, IMG submission 129673) | Groundwater microbial communities from the Olkiluoto Island deep subsurface site, Finland - KR46_M_MetaG | ecosystem: Environmental > Aquatic > Deep subsurface > Groundwater | place: Finland... | reverse complement strand
CACCTTCGGTCGACCCAGGAGCTTTTACTTTTAGACCGCCTGGCTCAGTCATGAACGGTGACGAGCAGCCTGACGCCACTCCCGAATTTACACCTGCCCATGACCCAACTAGTTATGATTCTGGGGCTTTTCCTGGTCACCAGAATGACCCGGGTAATGATGGTTTTGATAATCGACAGTCTACCCATGTTGATTCGGGACAATTCAACCCCGACGCCGGCCAACTTGATGGTCTTCCTCCTCCTGACTGGAAGAAGTGAGTCAACCAGACCGATTCAGGCAATTAATAAGCGAACCAACAATACCTGAGTAGCAAAAGTGTCAAAACCACACAAGGTTGCCCAAAAAATTGAAACAGCGGTCTCATCCGGTGATTTCAAGAAGGCCCGGATGCTTATAGAAAAACTCCTACTAACAAAACTTAGTAATGAGGCAGTATATTGGCGCGCTGTTTGCAATCTTGCCGAAGGTGATACATCAGGGGCCTATAAGGACTTTATGGAAGTAATTACTGTCAATCCATACCATAGCTTAGCATACTATGGTGTGGGTCTTTGTAAGGAGAAAGTGGGCAATATAGAACACGCAATAAGTGCATATGAAGTGGTATTAAAATGCGACCCATTACACAAGCAAGCAAAAGAAAAGCTCCGGAGACTTGCACCAAAAACGTATGCTAAACATAACAATCAAATGAAAGACAATCCGGTCGTGAATTACCCTGCATATGAAAAGCTTAATAAATTACTCAAAGACAAAAGGTTAAAAACTGCCGATTTAGAAACAAGAAAGCTCCTCATCAAATTATGTGGTAAAAGAAAAATTAGCACAAAAAATTTAAAGAGAATGCCAAGACAGGAACTGTTGTTTCTAAATAGTATATGGCTAAAAAACTCTAATGATAAATTTGGATTTAGCTCTCAACTCGATAAATTTAAAATGGCTGGAGGGAACATACATTCAAGTGATTACAGCAAAACCGTCTGGGATAAGGTATTTTATTCAATAGACTGGATAAAAAAACAGCGTTTAGGCACCCTGAAAAAGTCCTCTCAAATCACTTTCTCAGAATCAGCATCTTCTGGGCATCTTCCAGCATCTTGGGTTTTAAAAACACGAACAATATGGCCCTCGGAAATACTGGGGTGCTTACTTTTTACGGCAACAGGGGCTATTATTGGTGGCATTTGTATCAGAGATCATATCGTCGGGTATGTTTTAGGGGGGTTTTTTGGATTCATTGCTGGCGCCCTATCGAGTGCGATTTTATTTCTTTTTAATAAATATCGGGCAAAAAAAATGGCAAAAAAATGTTGGCTTTGTTTTCTGTTCTACGAGAAAGATATGCCGATGAGGATTAAATAACCGCTAGCACGACTCAGAACATTCTTTTTATTTATCCCATACAAGACTGTGCAGTTAAACTTTTGGGATACTTCTTTAACTTTAGCCAATCCCTGCCACTTGAACCCAGGCCAGAAAACGCCCGCTATCACTGCCAAGTTCACCCCAATCCATCCTCTCTCCAATCATCTAGCGTCAACCTCCTCCTTTGACATCACAGCTCAGGTCCACAACAACAGACTTGACCGACCAAAAGGAGGAGAAGCATGTCAAAGTCCAAGAAGCCCAAGCCCTTCACCATCACCTGCCCTAGCTGTGGCTCGACCAACACCGTCAAAATCAGCAAGACCAACAAGGTGGGCGCTGCTGTCACCTTCGGTGTCTTCAGTCTCGGCCACCTCGCCAAGACCTTCCGCTGCAGACGCTGCGGTTACAAGCGGTAGAAAAAACTATGGGAAAAGCTGAAGGTGCTGGACGAGCTTCAATCCCTGTGGGGAGATTTGCTGTTAGACCAAATCACGCCCGCCCTCGTGTCTCCTTACCTCAACAGAAGGGCGAGACAGCAGTCCAACACGCGCTATTCAGTTGGGGTCACAAGTTCCTCAACGTCCCCACCAACCCCATATCCCACATCGACCCGTTACCCCACACCAGAAAGACCAGCTACACCCCCTGTAGACAAGACGTGTTGAAGGTCATGGCCGCTGCAACGCCCCAGGAGCGTGTCTTGCTCAACTGCTATTTGCAGACGGGGGCGAGAAGGTCGGAGATATTCCGTCTACGTTGGAGCGATCTCGACTTTCAGCGCAAGACCATCACCCTGACCACCCACAAGACCAAGGACGGATCACCCCGACGAGACATTTTGCCCCTGTCAGATGAACTCTATTCATCCCTGTTGTGGTGGAGAGACTGGGAAGAGCGCAAGTTCAAAAGCAAACCCCACGTCTTCATATGCGATCACCCCGGTCCTTGGTGCGGAAGGCCCTTTCGGGTTCGTCGGAAGTTCATGAAGGACTTGTGCGAGAGGGCGGGAGTCAGGGTGTTTGGCTTTCATGCTCTGCGTCGGCACATTGCGTCGTATATGGCCGATTCGGGGAATGTTTCGATCAAGGCGATACAGGGGCTGTTGAGGCATCAAAGCTTGCAGGTGACTGAGAGGTATGTGCAGCGAATATCTAGTGACTTGCGGGATACGGTGGGGATGTTGAGGACTGGCTGATCGTGATTGACCATAGACGTCTCGTAATTTATGCTCAAACAACTAATCTTGCTGGGGGTCTTATGCCTAAAAAATCAAAGTGGTGGGAAACAGACCCGAAGGAAAGGTTTTGGCTTGAGGTCACGAATCGACCAAACATCGGCGATGACTTACAAGCTCCGTTGGTGGATCGTTCTGGCCATCCTCATCCTTTCGATGTTCTATTTCAAGATTGCTCCCTTGGTGATATTGTGTTTCATTACGATAAGAACAGGAGAAGTGTCGTTGGATACTCTGAAGTTGTAGGGGGATGGGACAACGATGACGAAGACTACTTTGTGCCCATCGGTAACTTTCATAAACTAGACCATCAAATTTCACTAAGCGATATAAGAAGTAAGCAAAAAGAACTCGCCATCTTACTAAGCAAGTTACATTCTGCCCACAAAAATAAGCCACTCTATTATCCTTTTGAGAGAGGTGAAAAGCGCCCTATTCGTCCACTCCAAGGTTATTCATTTAAGCTTCCGTACGGCTTTTTAGAACTTTTTCCTGACGCAATTTCTGAAATAGAAAAGTTACCGCTTACGCCGAGCATCAAAACAAAACCACCTGACATTGAAGACGCCTTGAATGACGATCCTGATGAATGGCAAAATTTTGCTAGGCGCATTCGGCGAGGGCAGGGCATTTTTCGAGCAAACTTACTCAAAGCATATGGTGAACGATGTGCTCTGACTGGTCATGGTCCAGCAAGCGTATTAGAGGCGGTGCACATCATCTCACACGCAGAGACAGGAATTAATGAGCTCGATAACGGATTGTTGCTGCGTGCGGATTTACACAATTTATTTGATGATGGAAAGCTGAAGATAGATCCCGATGATTTCACTATTGTGGTTGATGATAGTCTAATGGGAACACCTTATTGGGAATTACATGGCAAAAAACTCAGAACGCGCAAGTCCAAGAAACCATTAAGCTCTAAATTTCTTAGGGAGCGGTGGTAATCTGAGTGAGGTTGCCCACGCCTTGATTAAATCTACTTCACCTCCTACTTCATCAAAACAAAACGGGGTCCAGCCATAAGGCTGAACCCCGCGATATTATTTGGCGTCCCCAACGGGATTTGAACCCGTGTCGCCGGCGTGAAAGGCCGGTGTCCTGGACCTGGCTAGACGATGGGGACGTTTCCACCAAAACTGGTGGGCCGTGCGTGATTCGAACACGCGACTCTCTGCTTAAAAGGCAGATACTCTACCAACTGAGTTAACGGCCCGTTTTTACAGAGGATGGTTTTTTACCACGCAAGGGGTGGGGTGTCAAGATAAGTAGAAGCAATCCCATGTTTACAGGGCCCTTGTGTGGGAGCGTGATTCAAGTTAAATTCAATTATAGCCTAATGCACCGGCAATAACGCCGATTATCTCCCGGCTGTGGATGACGAGGTGCCATGTCTCAACCTACCGTGGGCCTAAGCGGCCAAATCAGCAAGCTCGTGGAAACGGCCGATCTGGCCAGCGCCTATGGCAACCCCGGCGCGGACGTTCTCTCTTCCATGACCCTGATGACCCTCTTGGAGGGATCGTGCCTGGCGGCCCTTGACGGCTGCCTGGAGGACGGGCAGCTCACGGTGGGGGCGCGCATGGAGATGGACCACACGGCCCCCACCCCGCCCGGCTTCACGGTGACCGCCGTGGCCGAGCTTAGCGAGGTCAAGGGGCCCAAGCTGGTCTTCGCGGTCAGCGCCCACGACGGGGTGGAGCAGGTGGCCAAGGCGGTGCATGTGCGCTACGTGGTGGACAAGGAGCGCTTCTTTAAAGGCGTGGAGCAAAAGTCGGCGAAAAGGAGCCAATCATGACCCCCCCTAAAAAGGCGGCGGACCCCAAAGCGGCCGATACCAGCCAGCAGCCCGAGCAGCACAAGGTCAGCTTTTATCCCGCCTGGTGCAAGCGCTGCGGCAACTGTTCCTCCTTCTGTCCCCGCGACGCCCTGGCCACCGACGAGTGGGGCTATCCCTTCCTGGCCCGGCCCGACCGCTGCACCAGCTGCGGCCTGTGCGAAATGCTCTGCCCGGACTTCGCCATCAGCCTGGGCGAGCCCGAGCCCGGAGCCTCGGTGTCCCCGGCGGCGCGCTGCGGGCGCCCGGCCCAGCCGCCCAGCTCCAGCCCCGAACGCCTGGCCCCGATGCCGGCCGAGGACAAATAGCCGCGTTTCCCCTGCCCGCGCGGCCTTCCGGTAGGGCCGCCGCGCAGTCGGCGCGGTGCCCTGCCCCCGAGGCGCGAAATCCTCGTTGACCCCGCTTGTTACTCCTGGTACATAATCAGCACCACTGAAAAAATCGGCATTTGCCGCAAACCGGCCCGGCCACCCTTGGCCGGGTTTTGGCGAGGAAAACCATGAGCGACGATCGCCCCAAGCTGCAGCTTGAAGACAACTTCACTTTCGCCTGTCACAAGGGCCTGGAGTGCTACACCTCCTGCTGCGGCGACGTGAACATCATGCTTACGCCTTATGACGTGCTGCGCATGAAAAAGGCCCTGGGGCTTACCTCCAGCGAGTTCCTGGAGAAATACACCCACCTGGTGCAGGTGCCGGGCAAGGCGGTGCCCCTGGTGCAGTTCCGCATGAACGAGGACAACGACAAGCGGTGCTACTTCGTGGGCCCCAGCGGCTGCGCCATCTATGCCCATCGCCCCTGGGCTTGCCGCATGTTCCCTCTGGACGAGCACGCCCAGGGCGGTTTCCAGGTGGCGGTTTCCTCCCAACGCTGTCACGGCCTGGCCAAGGGCGACCCATGGAAGGTGCGCGAATGGCTCAAGGACCAGGGCGCCACCCAGTCCAAGGAAATGGACGGCTCCTACGAGTCCCTGGTCAGCCACGAGTGGATAAACAAGCTGGGTGAGTTGGACAACCCCAAGGTCCAGCAGATGATCATCCTGGCTCTGTACGACCTGGACCGCTTCCGTGAGTTCATCCTCAACTCGTCGTTCCTGGACCGCTTCGACCTGGACGAGGACACCATCTTCGCGGTGAAGACCGACGACGTGGCCCTCATGGACCTGGGCTACGCCTGGGTGCGCTTCGGCCTGTTCGGCCAAAAGACCCTGAAGCTCAAGGAGCAGCCCGGCGGGGACGGCAAATAGTGCTGCCCGACGTAGAGGACAACCGCTTCCACGAGCTGGGGCCGGAGGGCTTCACCTTTGCCTGCCATCCGGGGGTGCCCTGCTTCAACGAGTGTTGCCGCCGCCTGAACCTGGTGCTCACCCCCTATGACGTGATGCGCCTTAAGAACCACCTGGGCATGAGCTCCGAGGAGTTCATCGAGCGCCACACCGTGGTGGAGAGCGGCCAGAACGGCTGGCCCCTGCCCCGCCTGGCCATGGCCGACAACGCCGACAAGACCTGCCCCTTCCTGTCCCCGGAAGGCTGCACCGTGTACCCCGACCGTCCCGGCGCCTGCCGCACCTATCCCCTGGGCCGGGCCACCAAGGGCGGCGGCGCGGGAGGCCCCCAGGAGGAGAGCTGGTTCCTGGTGAAGGAGCCACATTGCCGGGGCTTCGAGGAGGGCCGCCACTGGTCCCCCCAGGAGTGGACCAAGGACCAGGACCTGGACGCCTACAACGCCTCCAACGACCTGTTCCTGCCGCTGGTGACCCGCCAGGCCCCGGCGGCCAGCGCGGCCGAGGCCCAGAAGAAGATGCAGATGTTCTTCATGGCCTGCTACAACCTGGACCAGTTCAAACAGTTCGTCATGGGGAGCCGCCTCACCCAGATCATCGACCTGGAGCCCATCCGCCTGGAACTGATCCAGAGCAACGAGTCCCAGCTACTCAAATTCGCCTTCGACTGGCTGCGCTTCAGCCTGTTCGGCGAGCCAACTCTCAAGCTCAAACAGGGCTGAGCCGGGCCATCCTTTTCTTGACAAGCCGGGGCGTTGAGCCGGTATTCTAAGGATCGCCAATCACGGCGGCCCGCCGGGGCCGCTTCACCCAGAGGAGGCCCCATGCCCAAGAAGATCAAAGAGCCCCGCGCCTGGATCACCAATCTGATCAACGACTTTCTGGCCTCCTCGCCCACCAACGATATGGAGAACCCGCCCGGCGAACCGGCCTGGGACCAGGCCCTGGTGGGTTTCGTGGCGGGCGCGGACCCCATCTGGCAGCAGTACAAGGAATACGTGGGCCCCTTCCACTGGACCCCATGGGAGGTCTACAACCAGCACCAGCCGGGCCAGCCCGCCCCGGCCGAGGAGCTGAGCGTGATCTCCTGGGTGATGCCCCAGCGGGAGATGGTGCGCCTGGCCAACCGCCGGGCCAAGAAGTACCCCGCCGAGGAGTGGGCCCGCATCCGCATCTTCGGGGAAAAATGCAACATCGCCCTGCGCAACCATGTGAAGGACAGCCTGAGCAAGGCCGGGTATCCGGCGGTGGCCCCCATGCTGGTGCCCAACTGGACCATCGTGAACTCCCAGCGCTTCGGCTACGCCTCCTCCTGGTCCGAGCGCCACGCGGCCCACGCCGCCGGGCTGGGCACCTTCGGCTTGTGCGACGGGCTCATCACCGCCAAGGGCAAGGCCATGCGGGTGGGCTCGGTGGTGGTGCGCATGGTCATAGAGCCCACCCCCCGGCCCTACGCCGACCATCACGCCTATTGCAGCTTTTTCGTGGACGGGAGCTGCGGCAAGTGCATCGACCGTTGTCCGGCCCGGGCCATAACCACCGCCGGTCATGACAAGGAAAAGTGCCGCCAACACCTGGTGGCCAGCCGGGACTACGTGGCCAAGACCTACAACTTCACCGGCTACGGCTGCGGCCTGTGCCAGGTGGGGGTGCCCTGCGAGAGCGGCATACCGGTCAAGGCGGCCCGAGAGGCCCTTGAGCGCGGCGAACTGCCGCCGCCGCCCGCGCCCCTGGCCTGAGAGCAAGAACCGCTTAAAACGCGAACCGGCCCCCTCGGGGGCCGGTTTTCATTTGGGGTTGGCCTACCGGGGGCCTGATGCGCCAAAAGCAAAGGGCGGGGTTTGCTCCCCGCCCTCGTCAGTGGCCCCTGAGGCCCGCTGTGCGTAGCGCTTATTTGCCGCCGGTGTAGCCCGCCCGGTTCCTGATGCGCGCGTTTATCTCGTCCTTGGAGTCCTGCAGCACGCGCATGGTCTTTTCACCCGCGGCCAACAGCTCGCTGCTGTTGCCCTCGGCGATGAGCCGCCCGGGCAGGAGCATCTTGCGCTTGGTCAAAAAGGCCACGATCTCGTCCTCGGCGTCGAGCTCCACCCCGAAACGCTCGGACAACTCCAGCAACTGGTCGCCGAACTCCTGGGGATGCTCCAAAAGCTCCACCGGCAGGTTGGTTTCCCGCGACAGGGCCGCCGCCTTGCCCGGAGGCAGGGAGGAGCCGCAGATGAGGTCCGCCGCGTGGGCCAGCTGGTGGATGATCAGGGAGTCGTCGGCATCGGGGCTAAGCGCCAAATACAGGTGCGTGGGGTCCAGCACCCTGGTCTTGTGGGGATTCACCAGCACCCCGCCCGAAGTGGAGCGGGGGGCGTCGGCGGCCCCGGTCTGCAACTTGGCGTAGGCGGCTAGGTCCACCAGCTTGATGGTTATGGTCTTGCCCGCCGGCGAGGTCAGGGAAAAGTCGGCGATCATCTCCGCGGCGCGGGGATGGTCGCAGACCGGAAGTTTGGTTATGGCCAGGGCGATTTGGCCTGGGTCTTGGTTCAAGCGATCAGTTACCAGATCCTTTTCGCGTCCCATGTGACAACGCTTGAACTTTTTGCCGCTTCCGCAGGGGCACAGGTCGTTGCGTCCGATGTTGGAGGTATCCATGTGTAATTCTACCCGCGGCCAATATCGCCCATTAGGTTTGGTTTATTCGGCTACGATGCAATCGCGGCCCGCGTCCGGGGTGTTCACCGGGAAGGGCCCGGTCTGTCCGGTGTTGGGATCGTAGCGGTGACGGTAGCTGGCCTTGATGCCGATCTTCTTGAAGGTGTGGTCCCAGCCCCGTTGATAATAACCGCACTGGTCGTTGAAGCAAATGTACAAGCAATCGCCACCCCAGCTATCCACCGCCGGGGAAACCCACTTTTGCATATGTTCGCCGCAGTGCGGGCAAATGGTCTTGCTCTCGTCGAATTCGGCCATGATGTCCTCCTTGCGAGGTTGGTGTTGTCTAAACAACCCGCGCCTGGGCGCTGGTCCCAGGCGCGGGCAATACGTCCTGCCTTAGAAGTTAATCACGCGGCAGCGTTTTTCAACACCTCGGCGGCCGAAACGATATTTCGGTCCAAAGCGGCGTCTCTCTTGAAGTCGCCGCCAAAGGCCAGGGCCATGAGCTGAGTCACAAAAACCACCGGCATGTCGTACTCGGTCCCCAGTATCTTGTTCAGCCGGGACTGGTAAATCTCCAGGTTCATCTGGCACATAGGGCAGGCGGTGACGATCATGTCCGCGCCCTTTTCCGTGGCCTCGCCCAGGATGCCGCCCGCCAGGGGAGCGCAGGTCTCCATCTCGGTGAAGAAAATGCCCGAGCCGCAGCACTTGGCCTTGTGCTCAAAGGGCACCACCTCGGCCCCCAGGGCCTCCATGATGTCGTCCATGGTGTGGGGGTCTTCCACCGAGTCGTACTCGCCGTAGGGGCGGGTGGTCTGGCAGCCGTAGTAGACGGCGACCTTCACCCCGTCGAGGGGCTTTTTCACCGCCGCGGCGATGCGCTCCACGCCCAGGTCGTGGTAGAGCACGTCCAAAACGTGGCGCACCTTGACCCCGCCGGTGTAGTTCAGGCCACCCTCGGCCAGGATCTGGTTCAGCTCCTCGGCCAGCTTGGGCTCTTCCTCAAACTCGTGGGCGGTCTTGATCATCTGGATGTAGCAGGAGGAGCAGGGGGCGATGATGTCATAGCCGCCTTGCTTCTGGGCCAGAGCCAGGTTGCGGGCGTTGAGGGTCTTGGTCTGCAACTCGGTGCCGCCCACGTAGTGAATGGAGGCCCCGCAGCAGTTCCAGTCGTCGATCTCCTTGAGGGTGAGGCCCAGGGCGTGGGCCACCGCCTCGACGCTGACCAGATAGTGGGAGCCGCCGGCTTCCAGGGAGCATCCGGGGTAAAGGAAGTAAGTCATCTTAACCCTCCTTTCCCGGGCTCATGGCCTTGGCTTTGTTCAACATCTTTTTGAGGCCCTTCATGCCCTTGATCTTCTTGGAAGGGGGCAGGCCGGGGCCGATCTTGAACTTCATGCGCTTGTGGGAGAGAAGTGCGCGGCCGATGTCCATCATCTCCAGCATGTTGAAGATGCCGTGGATGGGACCGGCCATCATGGTGTAGCGCATGGGCACTTCGGTCTCGTCAACCCGGCCGGTCTTGTAGATGCTGTCCCAGAAGGCCTTGCCGAATTTTGAGGTTTCCTTGCGCGGTACGATGCCCTGCTCCAGGGCGTAGTGAGCCAGGCCGTGCATCACGTCGATGACCTTGACCCCCCGGGGGCAACGAACCTTGCAGCTATAGCAAGAGGTGCACAGCATGATGTCCGGGCTGTTCATCACCTCGTCGCGTTTACCGGCGCGTATAAGGGACCAGAGCTGACGGGGGCCGTGGGTCATTTCGTCCCGCAAGGGACAGGTGATGCCGCAGACGCCGCACTGCATGCACAGCTTGACGTCTTCCCCCGAATCCACGTTCTGGTACACCTCTTCGCGGAAGCTTTTGTCATAGGCCTTAGTGGCCATTGCCATCCTCACTGCAAAGCGGTTAAACGAAATATTGTCAAACCCTGAGAAGGTGAAGGGGGCCCACCAAGCGGCGGGCCCCCTTTTCTAGCTAAAAGCCCTTGTAGGGGTTGGGTCCAACTTCCTCGATGGTTTCCATGAACTCCGCGATGATCTCGGGCACACGGTCCACCTCGTTGAAGCTGATTTCCTCGACCCGCACCCGGTCGCTTTCCAGCACCAGGCGGTCCAGGGTCTCGGAGATCTTGGACATGCGCACGTTGGCCAGCTCAGAGCCCTTGATGAAGTGGCACTGGTAGTCCTCACCGTGGCGGCAGCCGAAGAGCATCACGCCGTCGATGCCCGAAGACAACGCGTCGGCGATCCACACCAGGTTCACCGAACCAAGACAGCGCACCGGGATGAAGCGGATGTAGGGGCTCCACTTGTGGCCCTTGCGCGCGGCCATGTCGATGGCCGGCAGGGCGTCGTTCTCGCAGGCCAAGATGATGACCCTGGGCTTCTCCTCATCCTCTTCGGGCACCTCGATGGATTTGATCATGGAGCCGATCATGTCCACGGAGTAGTTCTTGAAGCTGATGATGCGCTCGGGGCAGGCGCCCATGCACACGCCGCAACGGCGGCAGCGGGTTGGGTTGGGCAGCGGGTTGGCCTTCTCGTCCTCGTTGATGGCCCCGAAGGGGCACTCCTCGGTGCAGCGCTTACACTGGGTGCAACGCTGCATGGCGAACTCGGGGAAGCTCATGTCGCCGCTGCGCGGATGCACCGCCACGCCCTCGGCCGCCGCGTGGGCCGCCTGGATGGCCTTGAGCGCCGCGCCGGTGGCGTCTTCCACCGCCTGGCTCACCCGCATGGGACGCCGCACGGTGCCGGCAGTGTAGATGCCGGTGCGCCGGGTCTCGTAGGGGAAGCAGATGAAGTGGCTGTCCGGGTAGGCGTACTTCAGGGTGGGCAGGTTGGGCCCTTGGCGGTACTGCAAGTTCAAGACCGACCAGGAGGCGCAGGCCGCCTTGGACTCGGCGGCCAGCTTCTTGGCGGCTTCCTGGTCCATGCCCAGGGCCACCAGGGGAGCGTCCACCACCTTGGGGTTGTTGGGCTTCAGACCCGTGGCCAACACCACCATGTCCAGTTCGTCGATCTCAACGGTGTCGTTGAGGGTCATGTCCATGGTCTCAATGGCCAGCTTGCCGCCGGACTCGCTGATCTTGGGGTAGTCCTCGTCGCGGCGGATGAAGACGACGCCCTTGCGCTGGGCCTCGCGGTAGACTTCCTCGCTCTGGCCGGGGGTGCGGATGTCCTTGTAGATGACATACACCGCCGCCTCCGGGTTGGCCTCCTTGACCATCATGGCCTGCTTGAGGCTCACGGTGCAGCACACCGCCGAGCAGTAAGGCAGGTGGTTCTGGTCGCGGCTGCCCGCGCACTGAATGAAAGCCACCGCGCCCAGGCCGCCCAGTTCGCCGGCCTTGGCCTTGGCTTCCATGTCCACGTTGGTGATGATGCCCGGGTTGGAGCCGTAGGCCAGCTCGTCGGCCAGCTTCTCGGGCTCGTAGGGCAGCCAGCCGGTGGCCTGCACGATGGCCCCGCAGCGGAAGGTGTCGCCGCCGGACAAGGTCACGGTGAAGTTGCCGGGCGCGCCCGCGGTCTTGTCCACGGTGTTGCCGGTGTAGACCTTGATCTTGCCGTCGGCCTCCACCTGGGCCACCAACTCTTCCAGGCCGGTGTCTTCCAGCTCCTGGTAGGGCGGGGTCTCCGGGGCCAGCTTGGCCATCTTGCCCAGGAAGCCGCCCAGGGCCGCTTCCTTTTCCACCAGGTACACCTGCACGCCGGCCTTGGCGCCGGCCAGGGCCGCGTTGATGCCGGCCACGCCGCCGCCCACCACCATAAGGGCGGTCTCGGGCTCCAGCTCCAGCTTGAAGGGCACGGGCACGTTGGACTTGGCCAGCTTCACCGCGCTCATGCGCAGGTAGTCGGCCGCCAGCATCTGGCGGTCCTCGCCGGCCGTTTCCTCGCCCTCGTACTCGGCCTCGGAGCACATGAGGGCCTGCTCGCGCAGGCTGGCCCGCTCCACGATTACCTGGGAGCCGAAGTTGAACTCGTCGGTCTTCACCCGCGAGGAGCAGGCGCCGATGAGCACCGCGTTGACCCCGCCGTCCACGTCGGCCTGGATCAGGGCCACGCCGTCGGGGGAGCAAAGGGCGTCGTGGGTTTTAACCTCGCTGACGCCGGACTCGCCCAGGACTTCCTCGAGGTTGTCAAAATCCAGGGCCTCGCCGAGGCCGCAGCCTTTGCAGAGATAGCACGCTTGGTTCTTATCCATGATCACTACCTCCCGGCCACTACTTGAATAGCCTTGAGCGCCGCCGACGTTCCGTCCTGCACGCTTACGTGCACCTCGCCGGGACGGCGAACCGTGCCCGCGCCGAAGATGCCTTCGGCGTTCTGCACGAAGCCGTACTCGTCATAGACCATATCGGCCGGAATCTTGCTCAGATCGGTGTTGGGTTGCATGCCCGTGGCCAAGACGACCAGGTCGTGTTCGGCCTTGAAGCGCTCGCCGGTGGTGGTGTTCTCGCCATTGAGCACCAACACGCCGTTTTCGCCGGGCTCGATAAGGCCGATCTTGCTCTTTACGAAGCTGATCTTCTCGTCGGCCTTTACCTTGGTATAGAAGTCCTCATTGCGGTCCATGGCCCGGATGTCGATGAAGTAGATGGTCACCTCGGCGTCCTTGAGTTGTTCGCGGACGTAGGTGGCCTGCTTCAGGCTGGCCAGACAGCAAATGGTGGAACAGAAGGGAAGGTGGTTCACGTCGCGGCTGCCGGCGCACTGGATGAAGGCCACCTTTTTGGGGGCCTCGCCGTTGCTCAGCTTGACGATCTTGCCGCCGGTGGGGCCGCCGGCCGCGGCCAGGCGCTCCATCTGCACGTTGGTGATGATGTCCGGGCTGCTGTTGAAGTTGTAGTACTCCACCTTGGAGGCGTCGTAGGGGCTCCAACCGGCGGCCCACACGATGGCCCCGGCTTCCTCGATCGTCTCTTTGGGGGCGTCGTCCAGCACCACCGCGTCGTAGGGACAGGCCTCCTTGGCCTTGGCTCCGTCCTCGGTCTCCACGATGCTGGGATCGATGACGTAGCGGTAGGGATAGGCCAGCTCGTGGGGCAGGTAGGCCGCCTTGATCTGACCCAGGCCGTAGTCAAAGGAACTGGGGATGGTGGCTTCCACCGCGTCGGCGCACTTGCCGCAGGCGGTGCAGCGCTCGTTGACGTAGCGGGGCAACTGGTTGATGGTCACCTTGTAGTTGCCCGGCTCGCCTTCGATGCCCGTGACCTCGCTCATGGTGTAGAGCTTGATGCGCGGGTTGGACTTGATGCGCTTGAAATTGATTTCCAGTCCGCAGTATGGCGGGCATAGTTTGGGGAAGTATTGGTGGAGCTGGGCCACGCGGCCGCCGAGATAAGGATTTTTCTCCACCAGCACCACGTCGTAGCCGGCTTCGGCAGCTTCCAGCGCCGCGCTGACGCCGCTCATGCCTCCGCCGACGACCAGTATGGATTGGCCCATCGTGCTGTCCTCCTCGCAAGGGATATAGCTGTTGACCTAAATAAACAAACTGTTCCGCCCAACACACGCGGCCCGGCGGGCGTTGCTCCACCTTACCGGCCGCGCATTTTGCCGAACGGCTTGCCGGTTTCCCAAGGGAGACCGGCGGATAATCGATCACCGAATATACTATGGCCGCGCCGCCTCCGTCCAGAAAAACCGGCTGTGGGCGAAAGCATTTTGCCTAATTAGCACGGCAACTTCCCGGCGGTGGGCCCAGGGGGCTCCACCGAGCGGGGTCTTTTGTCCGATCCGGGGCAGTTTGCCCCGAAGCGGGCAAAAAACTCCAGGCGCCTAGGGGCGGCGCCTGGAGTTGCTGATACTTACGACATGGAAGTTAGCCGATCAGGTCGACGACTTCCTTCTTCTCGAACTTCCACTCACCGTCCTTGAAAGTGCAGTTCACGAAGCACTTCCAGTTGGCCTCGTCCATCTTGGGAGTGTCGGCGCGGAAGTAGTAGCCGGGCCAACGGGTCTCCTCGCGGAAGAGGATGGTGCGCACGTGGGCCTCAGCCTGCCACATGCGGTGGGTGTTCTCCCAGCAGCGCTCCAGCTCGTAGCTGTCCTCGGCCGCCAGTTTCTTGGCGTCTTCCTTCAGCATGTCCAGGAGCTCGAGACCGCGCTCCAGAAGGGCCTTGGAAGTCTTGAAGGCGCTGACCACGCCACCAGCGTACTCGTCCATGATCTTCTGCAAACGGAACATGAAGCTCATGGGACGGATGTAGTGGGGGTTGATCTCCGGGTCGGTGGTCATGCCCTTGTTGGCCTCGAAGAGGTCCAGGGGAGCCAAGCAGGAAGCCTTGAGAGCCTCCACGTCACCGACGCTGGGCTGGCTGTTGTTATCCAGGATGAACCGGATAGCTTGCTTGCCCGCGTAACGGCCCTCGGCGTGAGAACCGCTGGAGAACTTGTGGCTGCTGGCGCCCGTGCCGTCACCGGCACTGAACAGGCCCTGCACCGTGGTCATGTTGCCGTAACCCCACTTGTAGGGGGTCTCGAGATCTTCGGGGCCGGAAACCCAGGCACCGGAACCGCCGGAGTGAGAACCGATGAAGTAAGGCTCGCACGCGGCGATCTCAGAGCGGCTCTTCTCGGGGTAGATGTTGCTGGCGGCCCACAGGATGGCCTGGCTCACGGTCATGTCCAGGAAGTCTTCCCAGGCCTCGGCCTCCAGGGACTTCATCTTCTTTTTGAAGGCCTTCTCGTCGGGAGCGGCGGCGGCCAACTTCTGGATGGCCTCGGCGGTCTCCATGTACAACGGGCCCAGGCCCGCGTCGACATCGAGCATGCCAAGGTAGTTACGCAGGTTGGCCGGGATCGGCTTCACCAGACCATAGGGGGCCCAGTTCTGCAGCTCGGCTTTGCGCTCCACCATGTACTCGCCGCCGGTCGCGCTGGTAGCACGGCTCTTGAACAGCAGGAACCACGCACCCACCGGGCCGTAAGCGTCTTTGAAGCGCACGGGGATGAAGCGGATCTCCTGGCAGGTCATCTCGGCACCGGCCTGGATGGTGAAGTAGGCGCTGGAGCCGCTGTTGAAGGGCGGGTACCAGGAACGGCCCAGACCCTCGCCCACGCTCCGGGGACGGAACACGTGCACCGCGCCGCCCATCATGGCGCAAACCGCCTTGGCCTTGAATACGTAGAACTTGTTCTCGCGGGTGCTGAAGCCGTAGGCGCCAGCCACGCGATCGCCGTCCATGATGGGACCGACGATGAACACGCGCTCGATGATTTCGAAGCCGGCGTCGTTCATGGCGTTCTTGGCCGCTTCGGCCACGATCACCTTGTAGGACTCGCCGTTGATCATGATCTGCCAACGACCCTCGCGAACGTACTTGCCGTTCTCGTCGGTCCAGATGGGCAGACCCCATTTTTCAAACAGGTGCACGGAGCTGTCGACGTGACGGGCGATGTTGTACACCAGGTCGTCACGGGCGATGCCCATCAGGTCCTGTTTGACGTAGTTCACGTAGTCGGCGAGGGTGTTGTCGCCGGCGCCGTAGCCCACGTACTCGTTGATGGCGCTCAGGCCCATGGCCACCGCGCCGGAGCGGTCAAAAGCGGCCTTGTCGACCAAGGTCACCTTGAGGCCGTTTTTCTTGGCCCAGTAGGCAGCCTCGACGGCCGTGCCCGCGGCAGCCATGCCACCGCCACAAATCAGAAGGTCAGTGGTGACCTCCACAGTCTCAAAATTCGCCATAGTTCCTTACCTCCTAAACCTTCGCGCCCCCTACAGGGTGGGCAGCGTGTCCTGGCCCGTGGAGGCCGGCTCGGTCATCAAGTTAGCGCTGTTGATGTCGCCATCGCCCGCATCGAAGCCGCCCAACGGAGCAGCCGAACCCTCAGCGGTGGTCCGGATGGGGAACTTGAAGCGTTTGACCGCGCCGTCACGGAACTTGACGGTCCACATAATGTTGTCCGAGCCGCGCAGCGGCACGACACTGGCGCCCATGGGCACGAAGTCGGCGTAACCGCGAACGTCAACCGCCTGCTGGGGGCAGATCTTGACGCAGTTGTAGCACTCCCAGCACATGCTGGGATCGCGGTTGAAGGCCTTCATCTCGCCGAAGCCAAGCGACCCGTCCTTGTCCAGGAGCATAAGGTCGTTGGGGCAGATGTACATACAAGCGGTCTTATCCTGACCCTTGCAGCCATCGCACTTTTCAACAATGACAAAACTTGGCATTTATTCCTCCGTAGTGTTGACGGGTTGACCTTTTGCAACCTGCCTAAACGACTACCAAATGAGCCCTACCTCCCTAGGTGGGGCTAGTTCACGTCCCTAATTTCCCTACACCTCCTTCGAGTTCCATTACCCGAGCTTGGTTTCTGCCTTACCTTTATGGGACACGTAACCAGGTCGGAACCTAGCGACGAAAACCATCGATTGTGCGTATTGGAACAAACTATCCCGCAATCGAACCCCGCGTGTCAAGCTATTTTGCGTCGCCCCTGTGGCCCTTGGTCCCGGGCGACCCTGCGCCACATAAGGTTCGGCCTACTTTTTCCATGGGGTCGGCCTGTTCTAACGCAGACTTAACTTTGATGTCAAGAAAAATGTGTTAATAGTCACAAAGTCCCCCCGGCCAAGGCGGAGCCATTTCCAGGCGCCCGGTCCCATGGTGAACGCTCTCGCTTTAAGGTATTAATTCCAGCCCTTAGCCATGCGCTGGTCCGGCGGGCGGCAAGACGGCCCGACGGGCAGCCGGTCAGGTCGCCGGGAGGTCCGCCGCCACCTCCGAAGGGGGCGAAACAGCGCCCGCCCAGCTGCCCGAAATCAAATCATCCAAAAATTTTTGAGCCCCATTTCAAGCAATCACCAGCTGAATTATGTTATTTAGGGTTGCGGTGGGAAATAGCTTCGCAAGGGCGGCCCCCAGCCGCCGAACATCCTTGGGGAGGATAATATGGACACGGACCCGCGCTACCGTGAAATGGCCGCCCGCATCGGCCTAGGGCAATCGCCGCGCATCGCCGCCTTGTTCGCCATGCTGGCCGACTCGGACGAGGCCGACCTCCTGCTGGCCCTGCCGGCGGACGTGCCCGGCGCGGCCAAAAAACTGGGGCGCGATCCGGATGAGATTCAGCGAATGGTCGACTGGCTGTTCCTCAAGGGCCTGGTGTGCCCTTCGCGCAAAACCGACCCGCCCACCTGGCGCATGAGCCGCGACCTGGTGCAGTTCCACGACGCCACCATCCTCTGGCCCCAGGCCCCCCCGGAGTTCCTGGACCTGTGGCGCGAGTTCATGGACCAGGAATGGTACGCCATCGCCAAGACCATCGGGGCACAGGTGAAAAAACCCTTCACCAGGGTGATCCCGGTGGGGGTGGCCATCGAGGCCCGCACCTCCATCCTCGATTTCGACTCCGTGGCCAAGATGATCGAAAAGGCCAGGAGCCTGGCGGTGACCAAGTGCACCTGCCGCCTGAGCATGCGCAACTGCGACCGCCCCCTGGAGGTTTGCCTGCAGGTGGACGGCGCGGCCGACTACAACCTGGCCCGGGGCACCGGCCGGGCGATCAGCCGGGAAGAGGCCCTGGACATCCTGCGCCAGTCCGAGGAGGCGGGCCTGGTGCACGTGACCCTCAATCGCCACGAGGGCAACAACTTCATCTGCAACTGCTGCCCCTGCTGCTGCCAGACCATGCCGGTGTTGATCGAGGGCGGCATCCGGGTGGTGGACCCCAGCCGCTTCGTGGCCGTGGTAGAGGCCGATGAGTGCACCGCCTGCGGGACCTGCCTGGAGCGCTGCTACTTTTCGGCCATCACCTTGAGCGAGGAGGAGGGGGCCACGGCGGTGGTGGACCTTGAGCGCTGCATGGGCTGCGGCCTGTGCCTGATCACCTGCCCCACCGAGGCACTGAGCCTGGGCGAGGCCCGCGGGCCCGCCTTCGTGCCGGGCGCAGCCTAGGCCGCCGGGTTCGGCCGGGACGGGATACTAGTCTTAACTATCGGCGAATTATTAGTTTTTTATAAAAACAGCCCTGGTTTCATCAGAAGATTATTACATCCGAGCCTGGCGCAGCAGTTATGGGATTGGTGGGCTGGGAGGTTTACATGGAGCGCGCCCTCAGCGGAGTAAAGGTCCTTGATCTGTCCCTGAACCTGCCCGGCCTGTACCTGGCCTGGCTCATGGCCTGTATGGGGGCTCAAGTCTTAAAAGTCGAAAACCCGGTGGGCGGCGACTACAGCCGGGGCCTCTCCGGCGAAGGGGGAGGTGATTCGCCCTACTTCGCGGCCATCAACCGGGGGAAGCAGAGCCTGGCCCTTAACCTCAAGGACCCGGCCGGGCGCGACATCCTGCTGCGCCTGCTGGAAGATTACGACGTGTTGCTGGAAGGCTTCCGTCCGGGGGTGATGGCCCGCCTGGGCCTGGACCATTCCCTGCTCAGCCAAGTGCAGCCCCGCCTGATCCATTTGTCCATCTCCGGCTACGGCCAAGAGGGCTCCCTGGCCCAGCGGGCGGGCCACGACATCAACTACCTGGCCCTGGCCGGGGTGTTGGGGGCCACGGGGAGTTGCGACGGCGGCCTGGCCATCCCCGGGGTGCAGATCGCCGACCTGGCCGGGGGATCGCTGCTGGGCCTTTCCGGGGTGCTGGCCGCCCTTTACCAGCGGGAGCGCACCGGCCGGGGCCAGCACGTGGACGCGGCCATGTTCGACGGCTCGGTGTCCATGGCCACCCTGGTCTGGGCCGGGGTGCAGGCGGGCATCGACGCCCCCCGACCGGCGGGCATGACCCTCAACGGCGCCTTCCCCTGCTACAACCTCTACCGCACCAAGGACGGCGGCTGGTTCTCCCTGGGGGCCCTGGAGCCCAAGTTCTGGCAGGCCTTTTGCGCGGCGCTTCAGCGCCCGGAGCTCTTGGACAAGCAGTTCGCCGGGCCGGAGGTCATCAAGGAGGTGGCGGCGATATTCGCCGGGCGTAGCCGCGATGAGTGGAGCGAGTTCTGGGCCGGTCACGATGCTTGCTGCGAGCCGGTGCTTTCCCTGCCCGAGGCGGTGGCCTCCCCTCTGGTGCGGGAGCGGGGCATGGTGGAGCCCCTGGGCCAGGGGGTCCAGTTGGCCTGCCCCCTGAAGATGTCCGGCTCGCCCCAGGCCCCCACCGATCCGCCCCCGGCCCTGGGCCAGGACACCATGGCGGTCCTGACCGGGCTGGGCCTCAGCCAAGCTGAAATAGAAAAAATGGCCGATCGGGGAGTGGTGGGCCTGGCCTAGTCCTGGGCCCCTTGGGCGGCCTCGCCCTGGGGCTCGCTCCGGTCCCCACCCTGGGGCTGCTCGTCGCCGGGCTCGCTCTTGGTCTTGGCCTTGGCCCTGGCCCGGCGCTGAGCCCCGGAGGGGCGGCGGCGGCGGCGCTTCTTGGGCGCGGCCGGAGCGGCGTCCTGGGCCGGGGCCTGGCCGTTGGGTGTCTGTTCCGGGGAATTGTCCACCGGCTGGCGGAGCGGCTCCTGGGGCTGGGCCGCCGGGGCCTCGGGCTGGGGCTTCTCGTTGCCCGCGGCCTTGGCCTCGGGGGCGGGGGCCGGTTTCTTGCGGCTGCGGCGGCGCTTGCGCCCGCTGGAAGCGGGCTTGGGCGGCGCGGCCTCGGCCTGGGCCGGTTCCGGAGGCTTCGGCTTGGACGCGGGCGCGGGCGCGCGGGCTGGAGCGGGGGCGGAGCCGGAAGCGGGCGCGGGCGGCGGGGGGGCCGCCTGCTCCTGGGCCTGGGGCGGGGCGCACACGGACCAGGGATCGCCGCAGGCCTCGGTCTTGAACTCGTCCAGGGCCACCTCGTGGTCGGCCACCAACTCCAGACACACCCCGCTGCTGGACTCCAGGCGGGACAGCTCCACCCTCTTTACGTTTTGCAGGTGGTGGGCCGTCTCCGGGGCCAGGCGCACCTTGAGCCCCTTGCCGCCGTATCCCCGGAGTTTGAGCTCCAGGTCCCGGAGCACCTTGCGGCCCAGGGCCTCGCTGGTTAAGAGCAGGCCCCGGCCCTGGCACACCGGGCAGGTGCGGGTGGAGCCGAAGTCGATGGCCGGGCGGATGCGCTGGCGGCTCATCTCCAGCAGGCCGAAGCGGCTGATGTGGCCCACCGTGGTCTTGGCCTTGTCGCCCTTGAGTGCGTCGCCCAGGGCCTTGCGCACCTTGCGCTGGTTGGCCCGGTCACGCATGTCGATGAAATCGATGACTATAAGCCCGCCCAAGTCGCGCAGGCGAAGCTGGCGGGCTATTTCGGCCGCAGCCTCCAGGTTCACCGCCAGGGCGGTGTCCTCCAGCTGCTTGCCACCGGCGGTCTTGCCGGAGTTGACGTCCACCGACACCAGGGCCTCAGTGGGGCTGATGACGATGCTGCCCCCGGAGGGCAGGCGCACCGCGGGCTGGTACACGCTCGATATCTGCTCTTCCAGGGTGTACTTGGCGAAGATGGGGCGCTCTTGCCGGTAGAGCTTGACGATCTTCTTGCGCCGAGGGTTCACCGTGCCCACGAAGGTGCTCACCCGTTCGAACACCTCGGGGTCGTCCACCAGGATCTCGCTGAGGTCGGAGGTGAACAGGTCGCGCACCGTGCGCACCGCCAACTCCTCTTCCTTATGGATGAGGGTGCGGGGCTTGGCTTCCTTGCCCCGATTCTCCAGGTCTTCCCACAGGCGCAGTAGTTGCTTGAGGTTGGTGGTCAGGTCGCGCTTGCTGCGCCCCTCGGCGGCGGTGCGGGCGATGACTCCCAGGTCCCCCGGCCGCTCCAGGGAATCGAGCACTTCCTTGATGCGGCTGCGCTCCTTCTCGTCGGCGATCTGGCGGGAGACTCCCACGTGGGAGTGCCCCGGGGTCAGCACCAGGTACTGGCCGGGGATGGACAAATGGGTGGTCAGGGCCGCGCCCTTGTTGCCGGTCTCTTCCTTGACCACCTGCACCAGGAGCTGGCGGCCCTTCTTGAGCACGTCCTGCAAGGGAGGCAGGCCCTTGGCCGTAGCCTGGTGGTCGCCCCAGAGGTCGTTGCGCAGGTCGGCGATCTGGAGGAAGCCGTGCTTGGGCCGCCCGTAATCTATGAAGGCGGCCTGGAGGCTGGGCTCCACGTTGGCCACCACACCCTTGTAGATGTTGCCCCTGGTCTGGGCTTGGGCGGCGGTCTCAACATAAAAGGCCTCCAAGCGGCCCTCCTCAACCACCGCCACCCGCAGTTCCTCGACCCCGGTGGCGTTTATGAGCATCTTGCGTGACATGTAGGCCAGCTTACCCGAATGCTTGAATTTTTGCTATGCAGTCGTGACAAAGTTTTTTATATGAACCCGCCGGACGCCAGGTGGTCCGGACCCGGCAATACCGGGCCCGGACCACCTGTTCGGCCGTGCAAAGGGGAGTCAGATCAGTTCTCGCGGGCCTGTTGGAACTGGCGCACCTGGTGCATGAAGGCCTCCAGGCGGATGCGGCTGCCGCTCTGCTCCTGGCCGTCCATGGCCATGGGCAAAAACGGCAGGTTGCCGTGGTCCTCCCGGAAACGTTTCATCAGGGCGTTGACGATGGTGCCTGGCATGCAGGTGAAGGGAATCACGTTGATTACGCCCGAGGCCCCCCGGCTGAGCATGTCCCGGCTCTTGCCCAGGGAGAGGATGGCCTCGCCCTCGAAGCTGGGCTCCAGGTAGGGGTGGGCCATCTTGAGCACCTCCTTGACCGGGGGCTCGTGCAGGGTCTTGAGGGACCCGCTCCAGGGCTTGGCCAGGGTGCGCTCGTCCTTGTGCTGGAAGTAGTTCTCCAAAAGAGTGCCCACCAGGGCTTGGCGCCTCTTGAGCATCTTGGCCCGCACCGCGGAGGTGAAGTTGGTGTAGAGCACCCACTCGCCGATGGTGGGGGTCCAGGCCTCGCCGCCCAGGGACTCCACGGTGCGCACGATGTCCTCGTTGGCGAAGCGGTTGGCCCGGGTGTAGATCTCCCCCACCACTCCCACCAGGGGCCGGTGGTTGTCCCCGGATCGCCGAACCGCCGCGAACTCGCCCCTGGCCTCGGCCATCACCGGCTGGAGGTCGCCCTTGCGGCCCATCACCTCGGCCACCCTGGACAGCATGTGGCGGTATACCTCGTCGCTGTCGCCGGGCACCGCCTCGTAGGGCCGGGTCTCGTGCAGAGCCTTCATGAGCAGATCCACCGCCACCAGACCCTGCCAGGCCAGGCGGGTGAAATCGCTGCCCCCCACCATGCCCAGCTCCTTGTAGAACACCTCCGACTGGTCCGGCGAGTAGATGCGGGCCTCCTCGAAGCCCAGTTCGTCCAGGATCAGGCGGTGGTAGCGGTGGTACTGGCCGAAACGGCAAGGCCCGGTGCCGCCGGGCATGAAGAAGGCCACCTCCTTGGGCGGCACCTTCTTATCCATCAACAGCTTAAGAAGGTCGCCGGTGGTCAGGGCGCAGGGGTAGCACTCCTTGCCCGAGGTGTAGCGGCGGCCAAGCTCCAGGGTGCGCTGGTCGCTCTCGGGCAAGACCTCGGCGTGGCCCCCGCAGGCGGCGAAGGCCGCGGCCACGGCCACCGAGTGGTCGGTCATGGGCGGTATGTAGATGGTGCGCTCGCCGGGCTGGATGTTGCGCCGCCGGGCGGCCTTGGCCTGGGGCGGGGCGGTGGTCACGTTGCCCAGGGAGTCCAGGAAGGCCTCCAGGCGGGTGATGGCCCCCACGTCGGCCGAGTGCTCGTCGATCTCGATCTCCAAGAAGGGCTTGCCGTCCATGACCCGCCTGAAGAAGTGGCCGATGAAGCTGTCCGGGCCGCAGCCGAAGTTGGTAATGTACACCGCGTGCAGGCGGGGATCTGAGCGCACCTCCAGGGCCGAGGCCAGGATCTTCTGGCCGTAGCGCCAGTACATCTCCGACAGCTCGGGATGGCCCATGTGCTGGTCCAGGTCCAGGAAGTCCATGGGTATGGAGAACACCCCCAAGTGGCGCATCTTCTGGGGGATGCCCAGGTTCAGGCCGGGGTCGGCCCCGTTGTAGGGGCGGCTGATCACCACCATGGCCCGGTCGCCGGGCTTCATGGAGGCCAGCACCTCCTTGCCCCGGGCCACCAGGCGGCGATTGAAGTCGTGCTGGGCCTCCCAACCGGCGGCGATGGCCTGGCTGAGCCCTCTGGCGCCCGCGCCCAGGCGCTTGGCCAGGGCCTTGAGGTCGGCGCGCATGGTGCCCGTGTCATAGCCGAAGCGCAGGGGGCTGTCGATCAGCTCGCTCCCCCCGAAATCCAGGGCCGCCGGGGCGGTGTAGCACAGGGTCTGGGCGTAGGGGCACACCTGGCCGTAGGTCAGCTCGTTGCCCGGCGCGGGCAGGTTGATCAACGAGGGCAGGAGAATCTTCTCCACCCCGCTCTCGATCAGCTCGGCCAGGTGCCCGTGGGCCACCTTCACCGGGAAGCAGGGCTCGTTGACCACCGCCTCCACGCCCTTGTGGATCAGGCGTTTGGTGCTGGGCCCGGAGACCTGCACCTCGAAGCCCAGGCTGTTCAAGTAGGCGCTGAAGAAGGGCAGCCACTCGCGGAAGAACATGGTGCGGGGGATGCCGATCACGCCCTTTTTACGCTGGGGGTCCACCGGCTTGGCGTAGGACAGCAAAAGCTCCTCGCGCTCGGCGAACAGGTCGGGGATGTCCTCGCGCACCTGGGCGTCGCGGTCCACGTCGTATTTTTCGCAGCGGGAGCCGTAGAACAAAGGCTTGGCCAGGCCCTCCACCTTGACCCTGCGGATGGAGCAGGTGTTGGGGCAGCCGGAGCACTCGAAGGTGGTGATCTCGTAGCCGGTCTCGCTCACCGCGAAGCCCTTGAAGGAGCTCTCTTTCCAGGTGCGCTCGCGCATGGACAGCAGCGCAGCGCCGATGGCCCCGGTGACGTCGTGGTGGGGCGGCACGATGATGGGCCTACCGGTCACCGCCTCGAAGGCGGCCACTATGCCCTGGTTGGCCGCCGTGGCCCCCTGGTAGAAGATGCGCTTGCCTATCTTGCGGTCTTCCACCACCTTGTTCAGATAGTTGTGCACAATGGAGTAGCTGAGGCCCGCCACCAGGTCGTCTATCTCCGCCCCGGAGGCCTGGTGGGACACCAGGTCCGACTCCATGAACACGGTGCAGCGCTCGCCCATGCGCACCGGGTTGGGCGCGCCCAGGGCCCGGGAGCCGAACTCGCCCTTGATCTGGATGCCCAGCTTTTCGGCCTGCTCCTCCAGGAAGCTGCCGGTGCCCGCCGCGCACACCTTGTTCATCATGAAGTCGACGATGGCCCCGTTTTCCAGGGAGATGTACTTGGAGTCCTGGCCGCCGATCTCGAAGATGGTGTCCACCTCGGGGTCGATGTGGGCGGCGGCGGTGGCCTGGGCGGTGATCTCGTTGCGCACGATGTCCGCCCCGATGAAGTCGGCGGTGAGGTAGCGCCCCGAGCCGGTGGTGCCCGCGCCCAGGATGGTCACCCGATCGCCGATCTCGGCCCCGGCCAGGCGTAGGCCCTCCTTGACCGCCTCCAGGGGACGCCCGGCGGTGAGAAGGTACTGCTTGGAGAGCACCCTGCCCTGTTCGTCGATCACCACCACGTTGGTGGAGATGGAGCCCACGTCCACTCCCAAATAGCCGACGAGTTGGCCCTCGGGCACCTGGATCTTTTGCAGGTCCTTGCGGTGGTGCTCGCCCAGCTTGAGCCGGGGCAGGCGCTTGGTCTCGCCCGCCGCCTCGGCGGCCCGGCGCTGTAGGTCCTCCAACCCGGTCAGGGGGGCCACCAGGCCCTTGTCCTGGGCGAACAGGGCCGCGCCCAGAGCCCCCACGCAGCCGAAATCCGGGGGCACTAGAAGCTCGCCGTCTTCCAGAGCCAGTATCTCCTTGAGGGCGCGGTGCACCCCCTGGTTGGCCGCCACCCCGCCGATGAAGGCCACCGGCGGCACCACCTTCTTGCCCTTGGCGATGTTGGACTTCAGGTTGCGGGCCATGGCAAAACACAGCCCGGCCACGATGTCGTAGTCCGGGGTGGCCTCCTGCTGCAAGTGGATCATGTCGCTCTTGGCGAACACGGAGCAGCGCCCTGCCAGCCGCGGCGGGTTGGCGCTGTTCAGGGCGATCTCGGAGAACTGCTCTATGGTCAGTTGCAGCCGGTGGGACTGCTGGTCCAGGAACGAACCGGTGCCCGCCGCGCACATGGTGTTCATGGCGAAGTCTTCGATGCGCAGCCCGCCGTCCGGGCCGGGGCTCACCAGGATGAGCTTGGCGTCCTCGCCGCCCATGTCGATGATGGTGTGGGCCTGGGGGCACAGCCGCTGCACCCCGCGGGCGGCGGCGATGATTTCGTTGACCACCTCGCCGCCCAGCAGGGGGGCCAGGGTGGGTGCCCCGCTGCCGGTGACCGCCACCGCGGCGAAGCGATCGCGGCCGAAGCGCTCCAGCACTTCGCCCAGAACTTGGCTGGCCACGGCCAGGGGCCGCCCCTTGGTGCGGGTGTAGTCGGCCAAGAGTACCCGGCCGTCATGGTCCAGCACCACCGTGTCCAGGCTGACCGAGCCCACGTCCAGGCCCAGGTAAAGTTTGCCTTTATCCGCCACTTGCGAGCTAACGGAGGAGTCGCTCATGCCGCACCTTTCTTGATGATCCTACAAACCCCGATAAAAAATCTCGCCCCCGAAATCTTCCGCCCGCACCTTGCCTTGGCGGGCCAGTTCATGCAAAAGCCGCTCGGCCCGCTCCGGCTGCACCCCGGCCATGGCCGCCACGTCGGAGATGGTGCAGGGCCTGCGCCGGGTCATCTCTTGCACCTGGCGCTCCAGGTCCCCCCGGTCGCCTTTGGCCGCCGCCCGGGGCGGGGCGGTAACCGTGCAGGGCAGGCCGAAGCCCGCCGCTATCTCTTCCAGGCGCTCCAGGGAAAGGGCCCCCACTCCGGGCACCGCCGGTGGGCGGATGACCGTGTTGAGCTGCACCAATTCAGGTCCGATCTCCCGGGCGGTGGCCGCCAGGGCCGCCAGGTGCTCCGGGGAATCGTTTATGCCCGAGGCCAGAAGAATCTCCAGCCACAGGCGACCGCCATACTCGCGGGCAAAGGCCTTTAGGCCTTCTATGATCTCGCTTATTATAAGCCCTGGCGCGGGCCTATTGATTGTTTCAAATATTTTTTGGTCCACCGCGTCCAGGCTGGGGATCACCACGTCGGCCAGGGCCAGGTCCCGGCGCACCTGGGGATCGGTCATGAGCACCCCGTTGGTGAGCACCGCCACCCGGCAAGGGCTCATACCCTTGAGCTCTTTGATGACCCGGCCCAGTTCCAGATGCAGGGTGGGCTCACCGCTGCCGGCCAGGGTCACGAAGTCCGGCGGGGTCTCCATCTCGCCCAGGCGTTTTTCCACCTGGGCCAAGACTTCGTCGGCGTCGCGGAACCGGCCCCGCTGGGCGGTGTGCACCGTGGTGCGCCCCAGCTCGCAGTAGATGCAATCCAGGGGGCAGGTTTTGGGATAGACCAAGTCCACCCCCAGGCTCAGCCCCAGCCGACGGCTGGGCACCGGCCCGAAGACGGCCTGTTGGCCGCTGGAACCACTCACTTTTATTCCTCCCGCCTTCCAAGGTTTGGGGCCGTTTAAATGTTCGTCCTTGGCCGCCCGCATGTCAAGCGACTCCCTAGCTTCGCCGGTTTACAGTTTGGGGGGGCTAAGGTAGACTCAACCCCATGCAACTACTGGGGCTTACACTGCAATCACCATTCGTGGCCGCGCCCATGGCCGGGGTGTCCAACCCCGCCTTTCGCTTGATGGCCCGCCGGGCGGGCGCGGCCATGGTCTACAGCGAAATGGTCAGCGCCGCCGGACTCTTGCGCCACCAGCCCCAAACCCTGCGCCTGACCCGCAGCCTGCCCGGCGAGCGGCCCCTGGTCTTGCAGCTGTTCGGGGCCTCCCCCCGGCAGATGGGCGAGGCCGCGGCCATTGCCTGCACCCTGGGGGCGGACGCCCTGGACGTGAACATGGGCTGCCCGGCCAAAAAGGTGCGCCGCCCCGGCGCGGGCAGCGCCCTGTTGGAAGACCCCATATTGGCTGCCGAGATTATGGCCGCCGTGGCCGAGGCTTCCAGCCTGCCGGTGAGCGCCAAGATACGCCTGGGGCCGGGGAGCGACATCACCGAGGATCTGGTGCCCCGCCTGGTCAGGGCCGGGGCCCAGGTCATCACCCTGCACGCCCGCACCACCCGCCAGGGCTTCGGGGGCCGGGCCGACTGGGAAGCCATCAAGCGCCTGGCCTCCTGGTGCCCGGTGCCGGTGATCGGCAACGGCGACGTGACCAGCGGCCGGGCGGCGGTGCGCATGCTCGAAGAGACCGGCTGCGCGGCGGTGATGATCGGCCGGGGAGCCATGGGCGACCCCTGGATTTTCTCACGGGCGGTGGCCCGCCTGGCCGGCCGGGAGCCCCCGCCGGTGACCCCGGCCATTAAGCGCCAGGCCCTGGCCGAGCACCTGGAGCTGGCCAAGAGCCTGGGCGGCGAGGGCCACGCCATCCATTTCATACGCCAATTCATGATGTGGTATTCCCGGGGCCTGCCCGGGGCATCCCAGTTCCGCCGCCAGGCCGGGGCCTGCCACGAGCTGGCTCCCCTGTGGGAGCTGTGCGACCAATTCTTCGTCGAGCCCGACCTATCGGAGCCCGAGCAGCCGGAGCAGGCGGCATGAGGGTGCGCCTGGCCCGCCACGCCGGTTTCTGCATGGGGGTGCGCCGGGCCATGGAGCTGGCCCTGGCCCAGGCCCACCACGGCGAGGGTCCGGTGTTCACCTACGGCCCGCTGATCCACAACCCCCAGGTGCTGGAGCTTTTGAAGAGCAAGGGCATCCGGGTCTTGGAGGAGATCCCCCCCGAGGGCAGCGTGGCGGGCGGCACGGTGATCATAAGAGCCCACGGGGTGCCGCCTCAGGACAAGGCCCGCCTCAAGCGGGCCGGCTTCAGCCAGATCGTGGAGGGCACCTGCCCCCGGGTGATAAGGGTGCAGGCCATCATCGCCCGGGCGGCCAAGCGCGGGGCCGACGTGGTCATCGTGGGCGACGCCAGCCACCCCGAGGTGGTGGGCCTTCTGGGCCACGCCCAGGGGCGCGGGCTGGTGGTCTCCCGGCCCGGCGAGGTGGCCGGGCTGCCCATGCTGAAAGACGTGGTGGTGGTGGCCCAGACCACCCAGACCGGAGAGAACTTCGCGGCCATCGTGCAGGAGTTGATCAGCCGTTTCGGCCCGGTGGAGGTGCACGAGACCATCTGCGAGGCCACCCACCGCCGCCAGGACGAGGTCAAGAGCCTGGCCCAGGAGGTGGACGGGGTGGTGGTGGTGGGCGGGCGCAACAGCGGCAACACCCAGCGCCTGGCCCAGGTGGCCGCCCTTTCGGGCAAGCCGGTTTTCGCGGTGGAGACCGAGGAAGAGCTCTCCCGCGCCGAGCTGGCCCACTTGGAGACGGTGGGAGTAACCGCCGGGGCCTCCACCCCCAACTGGCTCATCAAGCGGGTGCTCAGGGAGCTGGGGGCCATCCGCAGCGAGCGCGAGGGCGGCGGCTCCTACATCCTGCGCCGGGTGTTCCGTTTTTTCGTGCGCAGCCAGCTTTTGGTGGCCCTGGGCGCGGCGGGCATGACCTGCGCGGCCAGCCTGTTGCAGGGGCTGATCCCCCACCCCGCCCTGGCGGCCACGGCCTTTTTCTACATCTACGCCATGCACATCCTCAACCACTTCCTGGACAAGGAAGCGGGGCAATACAACGACCCGGACCGGGCCCAGTTTTTGGCCAAGCACCGGGCCTTTCTCATCGGCTCGGGCATCTTCAGCGCCGCCGCCGCCCTGATGCTGTGCGTCATGATGGGCCCGTGGCCCTTTGTCATCGTAAGCCTCATCAGCCTGCTGGGCATCCTCTACTCGGTGCCGGTGGTGCCCCCCTCCTTGAAGGCCCGCCTGAAGTTCGCCAGCCTCAAGGACATCCCCGGCTCCAAGACGGTGAGCGCCGCCGGGGCCTGGGCGGTGGTGGTGGCGGTTCTGCCCGCGGTGGGCTTCGAGGCCTGGCAACCGGCGGCCCTGGCCCTGGCCTTTGTCTATACCGCGGTGCTGGTGTTCTGCCGCTGCGCGGTGTTCGACGTGCTGGACGTGCAGGGCGACCTGGTGGTGGGCAAGGAAACCATACCCATCATGCTGGGCGAGGAGGGCACCCTGCGCCTGGTCAGCTGGCTGTTGGCCGGGCTGGCCTTACTGATGCTCCTGGCGCCCCTGGCCGGGCCTCCCACGGCGCTGTGCCTGCTGCTGCTTTTGCCCATAGCCGGGCTGGCCCTGATGCAGCGGGTGCTGAGCCGGGGGGACATGCTGCCCGGCGCGCTCAGCGAGGCGTTGGTGGATTTCAATTTCTGGCTGGCCGGGGTGTTGGCCCTGGCCTGGTGGATCATTTAAGGCAAATAACAGGGAGGGAGACATGGAAACCCGGCAAGCCATCTGGAACCGGCGCTCGGTACGCAGCTTTTCCCAGGAACCCCTGGAGCCGGCCCTGCTCCGCGACCTGGCCGACGCGGCCCGACAGTGCCCGTCCGCGGCCAATTTGCAGCCCCTGGAATACGTGGTGGTCACCGAGAAAAAGCAGCGCGATGAGCTGTTCGGCTGCCTGAAGTGGGCCGCCTACACCGCGCCGGTGGGCGTCCCCGACGAGGCCCACCGCCCCACCGCCTACATCGTGGTGTGCGTGCGCCAACAGGACGTGGCCCCCACGGGCAGCGCCTTCGACGTGGGCGCGGCGACGATGAGCATCCTCTTGTTGGCCCACGACCAGGGGGTGGGCTCCTGCTGGATCCGCAGCATCAACCGCCCCAGGGCGGCCAAGCTCCTGGGCCTGCCCGAGGGCATCGAGGTGGACTCGGTGATCGCCCTGGGCCGCCCGGCGGTGGAGGCGGTGGCGGTGGACCTGGAGCCCGGCCAGCAGGGCAAGGAGGTCATCCGCTACTGGGACGACGAAACCGGCAAGCACTTCGTGCCCAAGCGTTCCCTGGTGAACATGCTGCACTGGCAGCACCACGGCGGCAAATAAGCCTCACCATGGCGTCGCGAAGCTGATCTTAATTTTTCTGAAACACCGCCCCGCCTAGCGGCACAGCCAGACGACGGCGGCCAAGGCGACCGGCGAGCGAAAGGCGCAGATGTAGCAGAGCCTACATCGAGCCTTGAGCGATGCCGGCAACGCAGGCCCCGCCACCTGGCGCAGCCGCCAACCACACAGCCAGCGGCACAGCCAGGGGGTGCTAGGCAAGGCGTCGGGCAAGCGAGACCCGCAGGCGTATATGCCTAATACGCCGAGGAGGCGAGCGACGCCCGCAACGAAGCATAGCGCCGCCTGGCGCAGCCGCCTACAAGGTAGCGCGGGCGCGGCCTCGTAGCTCTTGCGCTCTCCTATCGAAGCGGCGGGCTACCTCCAGGTGGAAAGACTGGCCCAGGTAGCGGCTTTGCTCCATGAGCTGGTTCTTGGCCCGCTGCCAAAGCTCCTCCAACTCGGCGAAGGTGTTCACCCGCTCCAGGCGTGAGGTGAGGCGGGCCAGCACCTGAGCGCGTAGGCGCTCGGCGTTCATCTCGAACAGGTCGCGCAGGCTGCCCTGGCGATCCGGCCCCAGGGGCAGCTCCTGCCCCTGCTCCCAGGCGATCTTGAACATCTCCTCCAGGCGGGCCAACTCGTTCACCGCGGCCATGGATGCGCCCACCCGCTCCAGCATCTGCCCGCCCAGGCGCTCCAGGCTGGCCTGGAAGGCCTCTTCCAGGCGCTGCTGGTAGTCGGCGTTGCGTTGGGCGGTGAGGCTGAGCTTCTTGAGCTCCTCGTGGTACAGGCGCTTCAGCTTGCCCGGGCTCGACGCCCGGCGCACCGCCTCTATCTTGCGGTCCAGGCGCAGGGGGTCGGCGGCGGACAGGCTCAGCTTGCCGCCCTGTGGGGCCAGGGTCAGGGCCAGGCCCTCCTTGGCCCCCACCAGGCGGGCCAGGCCGTCGGGGTTTTCCACCAGGGCCTTGGCGTCCAGGGAGCTGATAAGCTCGTTGATCATCTCGAACTTGCGGTCCATGACCCGGGCCAGGGGCGCGAAGCTCACGATCACCGGGCTGCCGTCTTCCTTATAGGCCAGGCCCGAGGCGGCCAGGCCCAGCACCAGCAGCTTGATCTGGTTGGGGTAGGTGAGGCGCTCGGCCGCCGGGGCGAAAAAGGCCAGGCGCACCGCTTGGCCGCTGTCGCTCAGCGCCTGCAGCAAGAACTCCTGCACCTCGGGCCTGAGCTGCTCCAGGCCCCGGAGCACCCGGCGGCCCTCGTAGAGGTCGCGCTCGAAGTGGGTGACCCCCACCGAGCGCAGGGCCTTGAGGCGGTAGATGTATTTGAGCGGCACCTCGTTGTCGAGCATGAACAGGTCTTGCGAATCCACCAGGACCAGGCCCCGAAGCTGCAACAGGCGGTTGATGCCGGTGAGCACCCGGCCCTGGGCCAGCCAGGTTTCCCGCCCCTCCTGGGGCAGGCGGGTGTTTTCCACCAAATGGCGCAAACTGGCCGAGGGCGAGCCCTCGGGCTGCACCTCCAGGTAGCGGTCCAGGGCCAGGCGGCGGCGGGCGTTGTCGGCCACCAGGTCGTCCTGAGCCTGGCGGGCGGGGATGCGCTTTCGGCCCAGGCGGCGCACCAGATCCAGCAGGGAGAAGTAGCGCTCCAGGATGTCCTCGGTGAGATAGCCCTCCCGCCGAGCCCCGCCGCAGACCACGGCCAACAGGAACAGCACCTCCACCATGGGCGGGTCGTTGTTTTCCAGCAGGGGTTGCAGGCCCACCAGGCAGGCCTCGCCGAAGATGACCTGGCGGAACAGGCCCTGGTGCTCCAGCAAGAAGGCCAGGTCCTGGCGCTGGCTGGTGCTCAGGTCCAGATGGGCCAGCATTGCCGAGGCCTCCAACGTCTCGGGCGCTGGCGGCTCCTCCTCCTCGTAGAGCAGCACCAATAGCATCATCAGCCGCCCCAGGTAGGGCTGCACGTCCAGGAGTTGGGCCAAGCTGGCGGTGAGGCGCTGGAACTGCAAGGGAGTGGCCCCCACGATGCCCGCCGCGGCGGCCCCGAACTCCTGGCGGGCCATCTCGTGGCTGAGCTGCATGTCCTGGAAGCCTTCCAGGCGTCGCCGGTCCATGGCGCTGAGCTTGCCCGCGGCGGCCAGGCGGCGGCGGGTCATGGGGTGGCCCGCGCCCTGGGGCAGCAAGCGCTCCATGAGCCGGGGACAGCGCCTGAGCAGGCGGCCCAGGTTAAGAGCGAAGCGCGGCAGCACCAAAAGCTCGTCCAGCAGATAGCGCTCCAGGCGGGCCCGGAGCCGCTCCAGGCCCTCGGACATGTCCAAAAGCTCACTGGGCTGGGGCTGGGGCTGGGCGGCCAGGAAGCGCTCCAGCTCGTAGCAGCAGCGGTCCATCTCTTCCAGGCGCCGGGCGGGCACCTCGGCCAGGGGCTGGCTCTGGGTGTGGCTCACCAGCTGGTTCAGCCGGGCCAGCTCCTGGTGGGGGTCCATGAAATGGGGCACCAGGGCCCCGGTGGCCGGGTCCAGGGTCAGGTAGATGCCCGAGTCGCCCAGGTAGGCCTCGCCTCCGGCGGCCAGGCTGCGGCGCAGGCGGCCCAGCTGGTCCGGGGGAAGCTCTTGGGGCGCAAAGGCCAACAGGGCCCGGCGCAGCTTGCCGAGGCGCTGGTTCAACTCCCCCTCGTCGCCATCGGCCAGCAGGGGGTTGAAGTTGATCAGATGCTTCTCGCTCAGATGCACGCATATCCACAGCAGGGTGAAGCTGGCCGCGGTGCCCAGGCTGGGCAGCAGCCGTCCGCTGCCGTGCAGCTCGCAGGTGAGGAGCGCCCGGAAGAAATAAGGCCGCACCGAGGAGTCCCCGGCGTAGAAGTGCTCCACGAAGCGGCGCAGCTGCTGCACCAGCTCGATGACCTGGCCGATGCGCTCCAGCCTGACCGCGTCAAAGCCGGCCAGGGCCTCCTTTTCGCGCAGCCCGGCCAGCTCCAGGCGCTGCCAATCGGCCAGGTGCTCGAACAGGTTGAACAGCTTCAACAGCTTGCGGGTGGCCTTGGCCTGCACCCCGCCCACTTGGCTGATCTGCTCGTCCAGGATGTCGGTCCAGGTGAGGTCCGGTTCGGTGAGCACCCGGATGCACTTGTCGTAGAGGGTGAACATCTCCCAGGCCTGGCCCCGGCTCAGGCCGCCGGGGCTGGCCGCCGCGGCCTCGGCCACCGAGAGCAGGCGGTACAGGCGCACCACGGCCACCGCCTCTTCCAGGTCCTGGTAGCTGTTCAGGTCGGTCAAGGGCTCCAGGGAGCTTTCCGGAAGTTTGCCGAAGGTGACCCTGGTCATGGTGCTGTGGCCCAGGACCATGAGGTAGAGCTGGAGCAGGGGGGCGGGCTCCACCCCCATGAGGGAGAGCTTCTCCAGGTTGTCCAGCACCGGGGTGCGCGGCCCCAGGAGCTTGCCGGGGTTGAGGCGCTGCTCCAGGCGGGCCAGGCGGGGAGCCAGCTCCATGAGGCGGCGCACGTCCCTGAGCTGGCTCTGGTGCACGATGGTCTCGAAGGGCTTGCGCAGGCGGCTGAGCTCCAGGCCGGGCAGCTCGGTGTAGGTGCCCTGGCGCACCTGCTCCAGGATGTCCAGCACCCGGAGCACGTAGTCGAAGGAGTCCTTGTAGGCGGCCAGAAGCTCCCGGTCGCAACCGGCGATGCGCTTGCGCCGCACCCGGCTGGCGATGGCCGCAGTGGTCTCCGGCGGCTGGCGGCGCGCCCCGTGGAAGGTGCACAGGGTGTCCGGGAAGCTGCCCTCGATGTCGTACTGGGAGGCCCAGGCCCGCTCCTGGGCCTCGGGCAGGGACACCCCCAGGTGTTGCTGGCTGAAAAAGGCCCCGAACCAGCGGCTCCAGGCGTTCAGGAGGCGCTCGTCGCTGCCCCGGGGCAGGGGCAGGTCCTGGTAGGCCAGGCCGTCTATCTCCTGGGGCTCCAGATAGCCTAGGCTGCGGCCCTCTAGGAGCCCCTCCACCGTCTCGTGGTACACCCCCAGGCCCGAGAGGAAGGAGTAGAAGTCGAAGCGGTTGACCTCCATGGCCATGCCCGCCCCGCTCTGGTAGCGCCGCCTGGTGCGGTAGACGTGGCTGAACATCAGGAAGCGCTTGAACTCCAGCTGGTTCTTGAAGGTGACCTGCATGGTCTCGTTGCTGCTGGACAGGGGGCGGTCGGCCAGAATAAGAAGCTCCCCGCCTTCGGCCAACAGGTCGTAGAGGCGGCCGGCCGCGAAATAACCCAGGTCTTCCCTCTCGCGGTGGTCCTTGGGCGTGGCCCAGCCGGCCCGGCGCAGGCGCTCGGCAAAGAACTCCCAGGGCTCCTCCACCAAGACTACCGCCTCCAGGGGGGCCCGGTTGGCGGCCAGGTGTTCCAGGCTTTCCAAGACCACGAAGTCCAGGTGGGGCATGCGGCTGGTCAGCTCGGGCAGGAGCAGTTCGCTCTCTGCCGAGAGCAGGCCCACCCGCATGGTCTCGCGCAGGCGGCGCACCATGAGCCCGCTCAGGAAGGTGATGATCTCGTCGGCCCGGGCCCGCACCTCCACCAGGAAGTGGGCCACGTATTGCCGGGGGATGAGGAAAAAGGGGCTGCCGAGGCGGGTGTAGCGGATCAGCAGGCCCAGGCGCTTGAAAATGTCGTTGAGCTGGCGGTAGTTGGCCGACACCGCCCCGGAGTCGGCCAGGTCCAGGCCCTCCACCAGCCGCGCCTGCTCCGGGGGCAGGGTGGCTTGCTCGAACAGGCCCAGACCGTAGGCGTTGCCCCCCAGGCGGTCCGGCAAGAAGGGCGGGTGATCCTCGGCGGGGTAAGTGCCCAGGGGCACGTCCTCCGGGTCAATGCCCAGCTCGGCAAAGCGCTCTGGATCAATAAAGCGGTATAGCCCCGAAAATCTTCTGACTTCAGTGGGCAGGGCCGCCTTGGCGACGGAGTCGGGCACGGCACTCCTTTGGCCCGGGGTTCTCGGGGGGGCAGCACACCTACATCCCGGGCGGACCAGCAAGGTGTCAGGAATGTTAACCCCTTGAATTGCAAGTGTCAACGCGCCTTGACCCCCGGCGGCCGGCGGGCTAGCCTACTATCAGGCCCAGGTGGCTGAATTTGCATTCAACAGGGAGCACTCATGGATCAGGTTCAGAAGTTGTTGGAACGCCTAGACTCCTATGGCGACCAGATGATCGAGGCCCAGCGCGAGCTGGTGGCCATACCCGCCCTGGGGCCCACCAGCGGGGGCGAGGGCGAGATGAAAAAGGCCCTGGTGGTCCAGGGTTGGCTGGAGGAGCTGGGCCTTGAGGTCCGGCACGAGGACTGCCCGGACCAGCGGGTGCCGGGCGGGGTGCGGCCCAACCTCTGGGGGGTCATGCCCGGCGGGGGCGGCCCCAAGGTGTGGGTGCTGGGGCACCTGGACGTGGTGCCCGAGGGCGACCGCTCGCTGTGGTCCAGCGACCCCTGGACGCTCAGGGTGGAGGGCGACCTCATCTACGGCCGGGGGGTCATGGACAACCACGCCGCCCTGGTCTCGGGCTTTTTCGCCCTGAAGGCCCTCAAGGAAGAGGGCATCGCTCCGGCCGGGGACGTGGGGCTCATTGCCGTGGCCGACGAGGAGACCGGCTCGGGCTACGGCCTGGAGCACCTGCTCAAAAAGCGGCCCGAGCTGTTTTCGCCCCAGGACCTGATCCTGGTGCCCGACGTGGGCGATCCGGACGGCAGCTTCATCGAGGTGGCCGAAAAATCCATGCTCTGGCTCAAGGTCACGGTCCACGGCAAGCAGGTGCACGGCTCCACCCCCCACAAGGGGGTCAACGCCCTGTACACCGCCGCCCGCATGATGATCGCCGCCCGGGAGCTGGCCAAGGGCTTCGGGGCGGCAGATCCCCTGTTCGACCCCATGGTGAGCACCTGCGAGCCCACCCGCAAGGAGGCCGGGGTGTCCAACGTGAACACCGTGCCCGGGCGCGACGTGTTCTACATCGACTGCCGCATCCTGCCGGGGGTGGACCTGAACCAGGTGATGAAGGCCTTTGAGGAGCGCTTCGGGGCCATCGCCGCCGAGGAGGGGGCCACGGTGGATTTGGAGGTGGTCAACCGTTTGCAGGCGCCCAAGGCCACCGATCCTCAAGCCCCGGTGGTCCGCGCCCTGGTGGAGGGCATCAAGCGGGTGCGCGGCCTGGAGCCCAGGGTGGGCGGGGTGGGCGGCGGCACGGTAGCCGCCTTTTTCCGCCAGCAAAACCTGCCGGTGGCGGTGTGGTATTCCTGCGAGCAGTCGGTGCACCAGCCCGACGAGTTCGCCAGGGTCTCTTCCATGATCGCCGACGCCAAAGTGTTGGCCCTTATCTATGCCGGACTGGCCTGAACCAGGGGGAGGACGAAGCATGAAGAAGTTGTGTTTGGCATTGGCCCTGCTCCTGGGCCTGGCCATGGCCGCGCCATCGGCCCAGGCCGGGCCGGTGATAGAGCGCATCCTCCAGCAAAAGGAGCTGGTGGTGGCCACCACCGGGGCCTACCCTCCCCTGACCGCCAAGACCAAGGAGGGCGAGTTCATCGGCCTGGACATGGACATCGCAAAGGCCCTGGCCCAGTCCCTGGGGGTGCGCCTGAAAATCCGGCAGATGCCTTTTGACCGCCTTATCCCGGCGGCCGCCTCCGGCGAGGTGGACCTGGCCATCGGGGGCATCAGCGTGACCCCCCAGCGCAACCTGGAGGTCTATTTCGCCGGGCCCTACTTCGTCTCCGGCCAGACCCTGCTGGCCACCACCAAGGTGGGCGAGGGCATCAAGGGCCTGGACGATGTGAACCAGCCGGAGTTCACCATAGCCGTGGCCAAGGGCACCACCAGCGAGCAGGCCACCCGCCAGATCATGCGCCGGGCCAAGATAATCGCCACCGACACCATGGACCAGGCCCTGGAGATGGTCCTGAGCGGCGAGGTGAAGGCCATGGTGGCCGACTACCCCTACTGCGCGGTGGCGGTGTTCCGCAACCCCGAGGCCAAGCTGGGCACCCTGCAAAAGCCCTTCACCTTCGAGCCCCTGGGCGTGGCCCTGCCCCCGAACGATCCCCAGTGGGACAACCTGGTCAACAACTTCCTGTTCAACATGGAAGGCGGCGGCAGGCTGAACTACCTGAAGAACCGCTGGTTCAAAAGCCCGGCCTGGATGCGGCTGCTGCCTTAACCCGCTAGGAACCAATATCGTCAACAAAGCCGGGGCCCTGCGCCCCGGTTTTTTTTAGGGCCGCGGGCCGCGTTGGACTGATTAACACTTGTCATCCAGCCCCTTCTATGCCCATGATGGGCATCATTCCTGCGATATTTATTTTAAGGAGAGTTTCATGCGCAAAAGTGGAATCGTCATCGCCTTGGTGGCTTTTTTGACCCTGGCCCTGGCTTCGGCCGCCCTGGCCGGTCCGGTGATGGACAGGATCATGAAAAAGGGCGAACTGGTGGTGGGGACCGCCGCCGACTACCCTCCCTTCAACTTCAAAGCCGCCGACGGCACCATCATGGGCCTGGATATCGACCTTGCCACCATCCTGGCCAAGTCCATCAACGTGAAGCTGAAGATCGAGGTCATCCCCTTCCCCAAGCTGCTTGACGCCCTGAACGCGGGCAAAGTTGACGTGGTGATCTCGGGCGTGACCATGACCCCGGTGCGCAACGCCAAGGTGTTCTTCGCCGGGCCGTACTTCATCACCGGCCAGGGGGCCCTGATGAAGGGTGAGATGATGCAGAAGGTGCGCGACCTCACCGACTTCAACCACCCCGAGTACACCGTGGCCGTGGCCAAGGGCACCACCGGTGAGATCACCGCCAAGCAGCTTCTGCCCAAAGCCAAGATCATGTCGGTCGCGGACATGGACGCCGCCCTCAAGGCGGTGCTGAGCGGCAAGGCCCAGGTCCTGGTGACCGACTTCCCCTTCTGCGTGCTGGCCAGCTTCCGCTACAAGGCCGACAACCTGGCCGCCCTGCAGAAGCCCTTCACCTTCGAGCCCCTGGGCGTGGCCGTGCCGGCCAACGACCCCTTGCTGCAAAACATGGTGGACAACTTCCTGGGCACCCTGGAAGGCGGCGGCGGCATCAACGAGCTGAAGAGGCGCTGGTTCAAGCAGTCCGGCTGGATCAAGAAGCTGCCCCAGTAGCCCCGCGATACGCATAACGCAAAGGCCCCGCCCAGTTGGGCGGGGCCTTTTTATTTGGCTCTTAAAACTAGGGGCAGGCTAGAGGGCCAACGACGCCCTGGTTTTACTTCCCATCAACTCCACCTAACGGCACAGCCAGGGTTTCGCGGGCAAGGCGGCCGGCGAACGAAAGGCGCAGATGTAGCAGAGCTACCGGGAATCCCAAGCCCTCTTTACAACACCGTCCCAAATCCACGCTCCGTCAACGCCAAGGGCGGCACAGCCAGGCGCCGCAGGGCAAGGCGGAAACGAGCGAGGGACGCAGGGGTAGTTAGACCTACCCAGAGGACCGAGCGATGTTGACAACGCCGCCATGCGGTGGCTGGCTGTGCCGTCAGTCCTGCTCGGCTTTGCATTCGGGACACACGGTGCCGCTCCCCTTCTTCTTTTCCACCACAAAGGCGTGGCCGCAGGCGGGGCAGGGGGTGGGCACGGGCTTGCTCCAAGTGGCGTAGTCGCACTTGGGGTAGTTGTCGCAGCCGTAGAAGTTCTTGCCCCGGCGGGAGCGCTTCTCCACGATCTCGCCGCCGCACTGAGGGCAGGCCACGCCCACGGGCAGGCCCCGACTGTAGCGGCACTTGGGGTAGCCCGAGCAGGAGATGAAGCGCCCGCCGCTGCGGGTGGGCTTTATCACCAGGGGAGCGCCGCACTTGGGGCAGTCCTCGCCCAAAAGCTCGGCCGCCGGTTTTTCCATGGCCTGGCCGTTTTCGTCCAGGGGCAGGATGTGGCTGCATTTGGGGTAGGCGGTGCAGGCCAGGAAGGGGCCGTAGCGGCCCTTTTTGACCGCCATGGGCGCGCCGCACTTTTCGCAGGCGATGCCCGGGTCCGGGGCGGGCTCGTCGGGGATTATGTTGCCCTTTTCGTCCCGGCTGAAGTCGAAGGTGGTCTTGCACTCGGGGTAGCCGGAGCAGGCCAAAAACTCGCCGTGCTTGCCCAGGCGGATGGCCATCTTCTTGCCGCACTCGGGGCACGCCACGTCGGTGGCCAGGCCCTTGCCCTTGACCTGGCGCATGGTGGTCTTGGCCTCGTCCAGGGCCTGGGCAAAGGGACCGTAGAACTCGTCCAAGAGCTTGCGCCAGTCGCGTTTGCCCTCCTCCACCTGGTCCAGGCTCTGCTCCAGTTGGGCGGTGAAGTCCACCTCCATGATTTTGGGGAAGCTCTCCACCAAAAGGTCGTTGACCACCAGGCCCATCTCGGTGGGGGCCAGTTGGCGCTTGAGTTTGCTCACGTACTTGCGGTCCACCAAGGTGCTCAAAATGGCCGAATAGGTGGAGGGGCGGCCTATGCCCTTCTCCTCCAGCTCCTTGACCAGGCTGGCTTCGGAAAAGCGCGGCGGGGGCTGGGTGAAGTGCTGCTTGGGCTCGATGCCCTCCAGCTTGAGCTCCTGGCCTTTCTCCAGGGGAGGCAGCATGCCCTCCTGCTCGGGCTCGTCGCCTTGGTCCTTGCCTTCCTCGTACACTGCGGTGAAGCCGGGGAAGGTCTTGATCTGGCCGTTGGCCCGGAGGATGCCCTTGCCCGAGGCGATGTCGGCCTGGGTGCGGTCGAACAGGGCCGGAGCCATCTGGCTGGCCAAAAAGCGCTGCCAGATGAGGCGGTAGAGCTTGAGCTCGTCGCCGCTCAGGTACTGGGCCATGTCCTCGGGGGCGCGGGCCCCGCTGGTGGGGCGGATGGCCTCGTGGGCGTCCTGGGCCCCGGAGCGGGACTTGTACACGTTGGGCTTGGGGGGCACGTAGTCGGCCCCGTAGCGCCCGCCGATGATCTCGCGGGCCTCGGCCACCGCCGGCTGGGCCAGGCGGGTGGAGTCGGTGCGCATGTAGGTGATCAGACCCACCGCGCCCTCGGCGGTCTCCTTGCCCTCGTAGAGCTTCTGGGCCAGGGTCATGGTCTTCTTGGTGGTGAAGCCCAGCTTGCGGTAGGCCTCCTGCTGCAAGGTGCTGGTGATGAACGGCGGGGCCGGGTGGCGCTTCACCTGGCGCTTGTTGATCTTGGTTACGGTGAAGGGGCCGCCCTCGATGGCCGCCACTCCGGCCATGGCCTGCTTCTGGTCGGCGGGCTCGAACTTCTTGCCGCCCACCTCCACCAGCTTGGCGCTGAACTTGGGGGGCTCGTCCCCGGCCAGGGCGGCGGTGACGGTCCAATACTCCCGGGCCTCGAAGGCCTGGATGGCCCGCTCGCGCTCCACTATAAGACGGAGGGCCACCGACTGCACCCGCCCGGCCGAAAGGCCGCCGCGCACCTTTTCCCACAGCAGGGGCGAAATCTGATAGCCCACCAGGCGGTCCAGGACGCGCCGGGCCTGCTGGCTGTCGTAGCGGTGGGGGTCCAGCTTGACCGGCTCGGCCACCGCCTTTTTGATGGCGTCCTTGGTCAGCTCGTGGAACAGCACCCTGTGGTAGCTGTCCAGGGGCCGCCCCAGCTGGTGGGCGATGTGCCAGGCGATGGCCTCGCCCTCGCGGTCGGGGTCGGGGGCCAGGTAGACCTCCTGGGCGCTTTGGGCGGCTTTCTTTAGTTCGCGGACCACCTTTTCCTTGCCCTGGATCACCTGGTACTCGGGCGTGAAGCCATTGTCCAGGTCGACTCCCAGGCGTTTCTTGGGCAGGTCCACCACGTGTCCCACCGAGGCTTTGACCGAGAAGTCCGCGCCCAGGTACTTCTTGATGGTGCGGGCCTTGGCCGGCGATTCGACTATGAGAAGGTTTTTAGCCATAACGGTATAGGGGCTTTATCTCCGTTGCAGTGTCTCTACAGGTTAAGCACATAATGCTTGCCGGGCAACTCCACCACTCTTTCGGCCAAAACCAGGTTTAGCAAAAGGGTGGCCAAATCGCCGGGGGCCAGGCCGCTGGCCCGGCCTATCTGGTCTATGTGCTGCGGCTCCGGGCCCACCAGTTTGAGTAGCTCGGCCTCGGCCGGGCTAAGCTCTCCGGGCTCCTCGGGCCGCGGGGCTCCGGGCCCCGGCGAGGGCGGCAGGGCTCCGGGCTCGAAAAGATCCCGGCTGGATGTGAGCAACCGGGCCCCTTCCTTTATCAGTTGATTGCTGCCCGCGCTAGTTGCCGAGCCAACCGGCCCCGGAACCGCGAACACCTCCCGCCCCTGTTCCAGGGCGTGGCGGGCGGTGATCAAGGAGCCGCTCTTGAGGCCAGCCTCCACCACCACCACCGCCCGGCTCAGCCCGCTGATGACCCGGTTGCGCACCGGGAAGTGGGCCGGGGCGGGCTGGGTGCCCAGGGGAAATTCGCTGACCACCGCGCCCTGGGCGGCCATGCGTGCGATGAGCTCGCGGTGCTCCCGGGGATAGGCCACGTCCAGGCCGCAGCCCAACACGCCCACGGTGTGCCCGCCCGCCTCCAGGCACCCGGTGTGGGCCGCGGCGTCCACCCCCCGGGCCAGGCCCGAGACCAGGCTGACCCCCCGGCGGGCCACGTCCCGGCCCAACTCGCCGGCCAGGCGGCGGCCGTAGGGGCTCATGGCCCGGCTGCCCACCACGGCTATGCCGCCCTCTTGGCAGGGGGAGAGGTCGCCCAAAACGAACAAGAGCGGAGGCGGGGCGTGGATGCCCTTCAAAAAGGGCGGGTAGGCCGGGTCGTCCAGGGTGAGCAGGTGCCCGCCCAGCTTTTCAAGCCTGGCGAGCTGCTCCCCGGGGTCCACTTCCCAGGCCCGGCGGTGCACCGCCCGGGCCACCTGGGGCCTGAGGCGGGGTATGGCCTGGAGGGCCTCCAAGGGCGCGCCCAGCACCGCGCCGGGGCTGCCGAAGGCGGCCAGCAGACGGGCGAAGGTGACGCTGCCCACGCCGGGGATGAGCTTCAACCCCAGCCAATCCAGCAGCTCTCCGGAGCCCTGGGCTCGTGTTTGCCCTTCCATGGGGTAGAAAAGCTACCTACTGCCCCCCCTGCTGGTCAAGGGCTTTTTCCCGGAGCCGGTGACGTACTACAATGGATGAGTGAATCCACCGGCAAGCGAAGGAGGTGAATTTATGGGTGGAATAGGTCTTTGGCGCTGGTGGCTGGTCCTGGTGTCCCTGGCGGTTTGCCTCTTTGGCCTGGTAATGGCCCTGGCCGGAACCGGCGGTCCCATGGAGTTTTTCGCCCAGCGAATCGACTCGGTCTTCTGGGGCCAGAGCGGCCCTCCCCCCGGCGCGGCCGCCTTCCAGCGATGGATTTACGGCGCTTGGGGAGGCACGGTTGCCGGTTGGGGACTGATGATGGCCTTCATCGCCTGGGTTCCCCTGGGCCGGGCCGAACGGTGGGCCCGCAATGCCTGGGCCGCCTCCCTGGCCCTGTGGTTCGTGGTCGACACCTTTTACTCGATCTACTGCGGAGTCTGGATCAACGCCCTGTTGAATCTGGCCCTGCTGGTGGCAATGGGCCTGCCCTTGGTGTTCATTTGGCGGAGGGTGGGGTCAGCGGTATAGCCGCTTCAGGCCCTAAAGCTGGGGGGAAACGCGGCAAATCATTGACAGCTCGAGGCCCCCTGGGTTACTTTGACCTCTGCGCCCGCCACCGCACAATCAGGTGGGGCCTCTGGGCCCCAGGAGGAGAACCATGGCCCAGGACCTCGGCGACCGCCCCTGGTACGGCGACTGGCCGGAAGGCGTCCCCAAAAGCATAGACTTCCCCGAAATAAGCCTCAGCGACCTGCTGCGGGAATCCGCCGCCTCCTACCCTGACGACAAGGCCATCGTGTTCTTGGACTCGGTGATGACCTATCGGGAGTTGGACGACGCGGTGGACCGCATGGCCACCGCCCTCACCAACCTGGGGCTGGCCAAGGGCGACGTGCTGGCCATCATGCTGCCCAACTCCTTCCAGTTCGTCATCGCCTTCTACGCCTGTCAGCGGCTGGGCATGGCGGCCACGGCCATCAACCCCACCTACAAGGCCCTGGAGATAAAGCACCAGCTCAACGACTCCGGGGCCAAGGCCCTGGTAGTCTTGGACTCGGTGTTCGCCGAGGCCGGGCGAATTTTGGACCAGACCAAGGTGAAGCACCTGATCGGCACCAACATCGCCGATCTGCTCAAGATCAGCGGGCTCAAGAAATGGCTGGGCAAGAAGCTGGGCAAGATTCCCACCGGCCAGCTACCCGCCGGGACCCTGAGCTTCAAGGAGTTGCTCAACACCCCGCCCAATCCGCCGACCGTGGAGATCGACCCGGTCAACGACATCGCGGCGTTGCAGTACACCGGCGGCACCACTGGCACCCCCAAGGGGGCCATGCTCACCTCCTTCAACCTGGTGACCAACGCCCTTAGCGGCAAGGCCTGGATCGGCGGCAATTTCCCCAGGGACGCGGGCTGGGTGGGGGTTCTGCCCCTATTCCACGTCTTCGCCATGACCTGCTGCATGAACTCGGCCATCGCCTCCGGCGGCTTCATGCTGCTGTTCCCCAAGCCGCCCGAGTCCATGCTGGAGTGGGCCGCTGAGATCCAGAAGTGGGGCAAGGGCACCCAGCTGTGCATGGCCGGGGTGGCGGTGTTGTTCAACAAGATCAACAACACCAAGGGCCTGGAGGCCTACGACCTCAGCCCCCTGACCGCCTGCCTCTCCGGAGCCGGCCCCCTGCCCCGGGACGTGCAGATCAAGTTCGAGGAAAAAATCGGGGCCAAGGTGGTGGAGGGCTACGGCCTCAGCGAGTCCTCCCCGGTGGTCACGGCCAACCCCTTTGTCATTCCCGCGGGCAAAGAGCGGGTCATGGGCTCCATCGGCCTGCCTTTCCCCAACACCGACTGCAAGATCATGGACCTGGAGACCGGCGAGACCCAGCTGGGCTACGGCCCGGATCAGGTAGGCGAGCTGTGCGTCAAGGGCCCCCAGGTGATGAAGGGCTACCTCAACCGGCCCGATGAGACCACCCGCACCCTGCGCGACGGCTGGCTCTACACCGGCGACATCGCCTACATGAACGAGCACGGCTACATCTTCATCATGGACCGGGCCAAGGACCTGGTGAAGTTCAAGGGCTTCAGCGTCTTCCCCAAAGAGGTGGAAGACTACATGTTCAGCCACCCCGACATCCTGGAGGTGGCGGTGATCGGCCTGCCCCATCCCAAGGTGGGCGAGATACTCAAGGCCTTCGTGGTGTTGCAGCCGGAAAAGGTGGGCCAGGTGAGCGAGGATGACATCATCGCCTGGTGCAAGGAAAACATGACCCATTACAAGGTTCCCTCCATCGTGGAGTTCCGCGAAGAGCTGCCCAAGACCATGGTGGGCAAGGTGCTCCGCCGGGTGCTCAAGGAGGAAGAGGCCGCCAAGGGCGCTTAATGACTCCGGGCCTGGGGTTATACTTACATCTCCCCTTTTGCCCGAGCCGCTGCCCATACTGCGACTTCAACGCCAAGACCTACGACCACGGCGAGGCCCGCCGCCTTCTGGCGGGCCTCGCCGTTCATGTTGAGCGCATCGCCCCCAGGGCCCAGGGCCGCCCCCTGGCCACGGTGTACTTCGGCGGCGGCACCCCGTCCATGCTGCCCGCCGCGGCCCTGGCCTCGCTGCTTGGTCAAATCAAGGAGCTGATCGGCCTGGAACCCTGGGCCGAGGTTTCCCTGGAGGCCAACCCCGGAGCCCTTTCCCAGGCCAAACTCACCGCCCTGAGACAAGCCGGTTTCAACCGCCTGTCCCTGGGGGCCCAGAGCTTCAGCCCCGAGTTGCTCCGCGCCCTGGGCCGCCGCCACACCCCCCAGGCCACGGCCAAGGCGGTGCAGGCCGCCCGGCGGGCGGGGTTTTCGAACCTGAACCTGGACCTCATCTACGGCCTGCCCGGCCAGAGCGAGGCCCTGGCCGCCGCCGACCTCGCCTCCGCCCTGGAACTGGAGCCGGAGCACCTGTCCCTGTACGAGCTGACCCTTTCGCCCCACACCCCCTTTGGCCAACGCTTCCGTACCGGCGTCGCGCCCCTGCCCGGCGATGAAGAGATCATTGATATGGAGCAGGCCGCCAAGGAGTTGCTGGAGGCGGCGGGCATCAAGCGCTACGAGGTGAGCAACTACGCCCGGCCCGGCTACGAGTGCCGCCACAACCAGTCCACCTGGCTGGGGGGCGACTACCTGTCCCTGGGGCCGGGGGCCCACGGCCACCTAGCCGGGGTGCGCTGGGCCTACGTGGCCGATCCCCCTGAATATTGCCGGATGGTGGAGGCCGGGGAGGAGCCCCTGGCCATGCGCGAGGAGCTGAGCCGGGAGCAGCGGGCCCTGGAGTTGATCCTTCTGGGCCTGCGCACCGTGCGCGGGGTGGAGCTGGCCTCCCTGGCGGTGCTCCGGGGAGCCGACCCCCGCCGGGTCTACGCCGCTCCCCTGGAGGAACTGCGCCGCCGGGGCTGGGGCCTCATAGCCAGGGGCCGGATCATCCCCACCGAGGCCGGCCTGAACATGGCCGACGCGGCGGCGGGGCTGTTTGCCTAAGGCGAAACCTCGGAGTACATTTTCACAATTGCCCTGGTTTTTTTGCACTGAATTAACAAGGCTCGCACGCGAACAAAATGACCGACAATGCTTTGCAACGCGCCGCCCTCACCCTGGCGGTGATCAGCTCCTTCGTAACCCCGGTGATGGCCTCGGCGGTGAACCTGGCCTTGCCCGACATGGGCCTGCGCTTCGCCCTTGACGCGGTGACCCTCTCCTGGGTGCAGACCTCCTACATTCTGTCCACGGCGGTGTGCGTGGTTCCCGCCGGGCGCCTGGGCGACATCCTGGGCCGCAAGCGCATATTCATTTGGGGCATGTCCACTTTCGGCCTGGCCTCCCTGCTGGCCTGTTTGGCCCCTTCCGTCCTGGTGGTGCTGGTGGCCCGGGTGACCCAGGGCATGGGCAGCGCCATGGTCTTCGCCACGGGCATGGCCATCCTCTCCGAGGCCTACCCCCCCGGCCAGCGGGGCCGGGCCCTGGGCATCAACGTGGCGGCCATCTACATCGGCCTGTCCCTGGGCCCCCTGCTGGGAGGAGTGGTCACCACCTACCTCACCTGGCGCGGCGTCTTCGCCCTGGTGGTGCCGCCCAGCGCCCTGGCGGTGTGGGTGGCGGTGTACAAGCTGGACGCCGAATGGGCCGAGGCCAAGGGCGAGCACTTCGACCTCATGGGGTCGGCCTTCTATGCCCTGGCCCTGGTGGGGCTCATCCTGGGCCTCACCCGCATGCCCACCTGGACCGGCGGGGCCTTGGTCCTGGCGGGCGCGATGTTCCTGTGGCTTTTCATGCGCTGGGAGGGCAAGAGCCCGGCCCCGGTGTTCCCGGTGCACCTGATCAAGACCAACCGGCCCTTCGCCTTTTCCAGCCTGGCCGCCCTGATCAACTACGCGGCCATCTTCGCGGTGACTTTCCTGCTGAGCCTGTACTTGCAGCGGGTCAAGGGCTTCAGCGCCTCGGCCGCCGGGCTGATCCTGGTGGCCCAGCCGGTGATGCAGGCCGTCCTCTCGCCCCTGGCCGGGCGCATTTCCGACCGGGTCCAGCCGCGCCTGGTGGCCTCGTTGGGCATGGGGCTCACCGCCCTGGGCCTGGCCGGTCTGGCCCTGCTGGACGCCCACAGCTCGATCCTCTACGTCATCGCCTGCCTGATGCTCAACGGCATCGGTTTCGGGGTGTTCTCCTCGCCCAACATGAACGCCATCATGTCCTCGGTGGCCCCGCGCTACTATGGCATCGCCTCGGGCACCGTGGCCGCCATGCGCATGATGGGCCAGATGGTCTCCATGGGCATCGCCGCCTCCATGTTGGCCGTGTTCGTAGGCCAAGTGCAGATAACCCCAGCCGCCTACCCGGCCCTGCTGAACAGCCTCAAGGCCACCTTCATCATCTGCTGCCTGCTGTGCGTGCTGGGGATATTCGCATCATTAAGTAGAGGCGAGCTTCCTAAGGGTGTGGAGAAATAAAGGGCGGCGGCGGACCAGCGATGTTGTCTTAGGCTAGAGTTCCGGCGGCTCATCGCGCTTGCCCTGCTTTTTCTTTTTGCGCCTGGCCACCCAGTCGTCGAAATCCACCACCTTCATGCTCCGCTGGCAGCCGGTGAACACCTGCTCCACCAGGGCCAGGGCTCCCTGCAAAGACTCCAGGTTGCCCAGCACCAGCCCACCCGCCCCGGCCCGCCGGGCCCGGGACACCCGCCACCAGCGCAGGCCCAAGCCCAGGGCCAGCCCCAGGGCCACCCCTCCGGCCAGGCCCCACAGCCAGGCCTGGCTCCCCTGGCAGGGCAGGCAGGGGCCGGAGGCCAGGAAAGGGCCCTGAACAGGCGGCCGGGAGGCCACCTTGCCCAAACAGGCGGGCGTCAGCACCAAACCCGCCAGTAAAAACCAAACCACAACCACTTGTCGCACCAATGTCCCCCCTGCCCCCAACGTGGGCAGGCCACAACCGTGCAAAAGCGACGCCGGATGGTGCCGACTCAAATGTTCATTCAATTCAGAGGCTTGATCCCCCCGGACCGAACATGCCCCCCAAACCTACCGAAAGGCGTTGGCTAGATACCGTACCCCGGATATTTTACGAAGGTTGGGTGGCAATAAACAACGGAACCAACATGTATGGACTACCCAAGAAAAAGCAAGTCCTATCGAGGCACAGGTTGTATCCAGGACCGCCTTCGCATCTTCCGGCACAGCCAGGTGTTCGTGGGCAAGGCGTCCGGCGAGCGCGGACCGCAGGCGTATATGCTAATACGCCGAGGTCTAAGCGATGCCGGCAACACAGCCCACGGACAGCTGGCGAAGCTGGGAATAAAAAGGGGCCGCCCGGCGACGAACGCCGGACGGCCCCAGGCAAGGGCGTGGTTAGGGAGCTACTTGGCCAGGCGCGAGGCCACCAGCTCGGTGATGTCCAGGACCTTGACCTTGCCCAGCTTTTCCTTGCGGGCCCGGGCCGCGGCCTGGTTCAGGGAGTTCTTGCAGGAGGGGCAGGCGCTGACCACGGTGTCCGCCCCCTGGGCGATGGCCGCCTTGATGCGCTCGAAGGCGATGTCCCCGCCCAACTCGTTGGCGAAGGCCTTGACCCCGCCGCCGCCGCCGCAGCACTTGGCCAGGGTGCGGTTCTGGGGGAACTCCAACAGCTCCACCCCGGGCAGGGCCTTGATCACCTCGCGGGGCGGCTCGTACACCCCCAGGTGGCGGCCCAGGTCGCAGGGGTCGGGGTAGATGGCCTTCACCTGCTTGCCGTCTTCAGCGAAGCTTAGCTTGCCCTCGTTGATGAGCCGCTCCAGCAAAAACACCACGTGCTCGGGCTTGTAGCCGTCACCGTGGCCGTGGTGGGGATAGACCTCCTCGAAGGTCTTGTAGCAACCGGCGCAGGTGGTGAGCAGGGTGCCCACGCCCTGGTCCTTGAATATCTTGTCGTTGGCCGCGGCCACGGTGTGGAAGGTTTCCATGTCCCCCACCAAATAGGCCAGGTAGCCGCAGCAGTTTTCATCCTTGCCCAGGGTGGTGAAGTCGATGCCCGCCGCGTCCAGGATTTTCATCACCGCGGGGATGATCTTCACGTCCTGGTAGGAGGCCACGCAGCCCAGGTGCAGCATGGTGTCCGCCCCCGGCTTGGCCTCGTAGCCCACGGGGTAGGAGTCGGTGCGGGTGTCCCGGGGCATGCTGAAGGGGTTGCCCGCCTCTTTCATGTCGCTCATGAGCTTGACGAATATCTCGGGCAAATAGCCCTTTTCCACCAAACGCTGGCGGGCGGCCTGCACCACGGCGGCCAGGTTGATCTGGGCCGGGCAGGTGTACTTGCAGTTCAGGCAGAGCATGCACTTGTAAAGACGCTCGGCCATGTCCGCCGAGGGCTCCATGTGCCCGGACAAAAGGCTGAAGGCCAGGGTGATGCGCCCCTTGGCGTTCATGGACTCCAGGTCGGTCTGGGCGTAGGTGGGGCAGCCCAGGCGGCAGAAGCCGCACTGGATGCAAGCCACGATTTCGTTGTCAACCTCGCCGAAGCTGGCCACATCCAGGGAGCCGGTGCGCAAGGGCTCGAAGCCGCTGGTGTCGTACACGTCGTCGATGGAATCGCGCAGACCCATCTTGCCGGGGTTCAATATGCCCTTGGGGTCCATGGCGTCCTTGATGGTCTGCATCACCTCCATGCCGGTGGCCCCCAGCTCCCTTTCGATCACCGGCGACTTGGCCATGCCCAGGCCGTGCTCGGCGCTCATGGTGCCTTCCATGGAGGCGGTCAGCTCCACGAACTCCAGCACGATCTTCTTCACCGCGTCCCACTCGTCGGCCTTTTTCACGTCCATGATGAAGGTGGCGTGCAGGTTGCCGTCGCCGATGTGGCCGAAGGTGGCGATGGGGAAGCCATGCTTCTCGCCGATGGCCTGGATCTGGCGGATGGTTTCCGGGATCTTGGTCATGGGCACCCCGAAGTCTTCCATCAGGGGCACCAGGCGGTAGCCGGGCTTGAGGCGGCTCATGGCCGGGACCAGGCGGTGGCGGGCCTCCCACAGGGGGGCCTTCTCCACCGGGTCGTCGGTCCACTTGGCGCTCAAGATGCTGTGCTTGGCCGCGATGGCGTCCACCTGCTTCACGTAGTCCTGGACCGCCACCTTGTGGCCGTCCAGCTCCAACATGATCATGCAGCCCACGCCGGGCTCCACCTTCAGGTCGATGGCCTTGGCCAAAACCGCGATGGATATGTTGTCCAAAATCTCGCAGGTGGCGATGGGCACACCGGTGGTGAGCATCTCGGTGACCGCGTCTCCGGCGGTCTGGATGTCCGGGAACTCCAGGCGGGCGCTGATGGCGTAGGCCGGGGCGGGCATGATCTTCATGGTGGCTTCGGTGATCACCCCCAGGGTGCCCTCCGAGGCGCAGAAGAGCTGGGACAGGTTGTAGCCGCTGGAGGTCTTGGGGGCCTTTGAGCCGGTGTCCAGGATGCGCCCGTCGGCCAGGACCACCTTCAGCGCCATGACGTAGTCCTTGGTGGTGCCGTACTTCACCGCCCGGATGCCGCTGGCGTTGGTGTTGATCATGCCGCCGATGGTGGCGATGCCCGCGCTGCCCGGATCGGGCGGGAAGAAGAAGCCCTTGGCGGCCACCGCCGCGTTGAGCGCCCCGCAGACAACGCCGCACTGCACCCTGGCGTAGTGGTCGGGCAGGTTGATCTCGAGGATTTTGTTCATGCGGATGAGGTTAAGAAGCACCCCGCCCTTGGGGGCCAGGGCCGCGCCGGTGACGCTGGTGCCGCCGCCGCGAGCGATCACCGGCACCTCGGCCTGGTGACAGGCGGCCAGAATCTCGCTTACCTGCTCGGTGGTCTCGGCGAATACCATCACCTGGGGCGGGGCCATGTGCACCGACATGTCCCGTGAGTAGGCCTGACAGTCGGCCTTGTTGGTGATTACGTTCTCCTCCCCCACGATCTCGGCAAGTCTTTGGTTGATTTCCATGATTCTTCCTCCTGTCCCGGCGCGCCCGGGCTAGCGCAAAAACCGGGCGGGGAGGGTAAAAGTCCCCTCCCCGCCTTTGGCGAACCTATCCGGGCCATAGGTGCGGGGCCAAAGGCCCCGGCTCCCCATGGCTACAAGATAATATCGATATGACCGCGCGGCGCGCACGCCTAGGCCTGGTCCTTTTCCACCTTTGCGATCTCGGCGGCCACCCACTCCTTGTAGGCTTCGCCCTTCATCAGCTTGGACAGATCGCCTTCAAGGTCGCTGGGGGTGATCTTGCAAATCCAGCCCTCGCCGTAGCAGTCGGAGTTGATCAGCTCGGGCTCGTCCTCCAACTCCTCGTTGCCCTCGGCCACCTCGCCGGAGACCACGGCGTAGACCCGGCCCACCCATTTGCCGCTCTCGATGGAGCCGAAGGGCTTGCCCTGGGTCACCTCGTCGCCCTCCTCGGGCACGTCCACGAAGGTGATCTCGCCGGCCAGCTTCTGGGTGAGGTCGGTGGTGCCCATGATCACCACGCCGCCCTCCACCTTGGCCCAGTAGTGGTTTTGGTCATAGTAGAGATCGTCGGGAAAGTTATAGCCGCCTACTTCCATGGACGCCTTCCTCCTCGCCAACCCCCGTGGGGGTGTATTCAAGTGCTCTGATCGCCGGAATCCGGCAAAAGTTTTCTCTTATAGCATAGCCTCGGCCGCCGCCACCCGCCTAGCTCTTAAAGGCGGCCAGAAGCTCCTTGGGCTTGGCCCGGTTCAGCTTGAAGCCCAGCTCGTCGGGCTCCAGGCCCAGGCCCAGCCCCAAAATCTGGGTCAGGTACACCACCGGCACCTTGAACTTGGTGTCCATGCGCTTGGCGATGGCCTTTTGCTGGCCCTCGTACATCACGTTGCAGAAGGGGCACACCAACACCATGGCGGTCACCTCCCTGGCGTCCAGCTCGGCCAGCTTGGCCCCGGCCAGGGACCCGGCCAGGCCTTCGTCCGCCCCCAACACCCCGCCCCCGCAGCAGTCCTTGAGCCGGGGGTAATTGTCCACCTTGGCCCCGGTGGCCTCGATGAGCCGCCCCATGCTGGTGGGGGCCTCGGGGTCGTCCAGGCCGCCGATGATCTCGGCGGGCTTCAGGTAGTGGCAGCCGTAGTGGGGGGCGAAGGTGAACTCGCCGAGATCGCGGGTCATCTTGGCCTTGATGGCCTCCAGGCCCACTTCCTCCAGCAGGTAGCGCACCAGGTGGGTCACCCGCACTCCCGGCTCATACGTTAGCCCCAGGGGGGCCAGTTCGGCGTTTACCCGCGCCGCCTCCCCGGGGTGGTGGGCCAGGTGATGCTCCGCCTCGGCCAGGGTGCCCGCGCAGGCCGAGCACAGGGCCACCAGGGGCAGGCCGTGGGCCCGCGCCTGGGCCAGGGCCCGGGCGGCTATGGTCAGGGCGTGGGCCTGATCGGTTCCCTTGAGCGGATAGCCGCAGCAGGCCAGGGCCGCGTCGTCCACCAGCTCCACCCCCAGGATTTCGCACACCTTGCGGGCGCTCAACTCGTAGTTGAGGTTTCTGACCGGCACGGTGCAGCCCAAAAACAACAGCGCCTTCATCGCGGCTCCTCCCCGGCCTCGCCCTCGCTGGGCTTCAGGCCCAGGATGGCCTGGAAGTCTTGGGGGCGCTGCTCCACCGGGGGCAGCCCAAGGTCGGCCCGCTTGTCGTTCTCGAAGTCGGTGACCTCCAGCAAACGGCCCTGCTTGGCCAAAAGCTCGGCGGTTATCTTGGCCGAGGGCGGGGCGTGGCCCTCCCGGGAGGCGATGTTCTTGATGGCGGTGAGCACCTCGGTGAAGCGCACCTGCTGGGGGCATACCTCGCCGCAGGTGTAGCAGGAGGAGCACAGCCAGATCAGCGGCGAGGCCAAGACCTCCTCGCGCCTGCCCAGGAGGGTGAGGCGGATGAGGCGGCGGGGGTCGTAGTCCGGGCGGTTGGCCCCCACCGGGCAGCGGGCGCTGCAGGCGGCGCAAGCGAAACAGGCGCGGATGCCCGCCCCACCGGGCTCGGCGGCCACTTCATGCTTGAAGCCGGGATCGCATTCGTTGAGCCGCATGCTTATTCCTCCCCCAACCCTTGGGCCATGGCCGCCACCTTTTGAGCCAGCTCCCTGGTCTGGTTGGCGGCCAGGGGCAGGAACTCCATGGCCTCGGGCGGCAGGCCCAGGGCGGCCAGGTCGCCGCTCAGGGAGGCGATCTTGGCCATGGCCTTGTGGTTGCCGGTGACCGAGCGGCAGTTGCCCGGATGGCAGCCCGCCACCAGCACCCGCTTGGCCCCCAGCTCCAGGGCCTTGAGCAGCAGGACCTGGCTCATGCGCGCGGCGCAGACCAGGGGGTAGATCACCAGACCGGCGGGCCACTCATGGCCCTGGGCCGAGAGGGAGGCCACGGCGGGCATGCCCGAGGCGGCGCAGGCAAAGAGCACCATCTTGGGCTCGGCCGCCAGGGCCAGGCCCCACTCCAGGCTGGAGAACATCTCCGGGTTGCCCCAGCCCGGCGGGGCGATGGCCTCGGCCGGGCACTCGGCGGCGCAGGCCCCGCAGGCCAGGCAGGCGGCCGGGGCGCACTGGATGTGCTCCACGGCGTAGCGGGGAGCGCCGTGGGGACAGGTGCGCACGCAGGTAAGGCAGCTGGCGCAGAAGCTGTCGCGCACCACGGGCATGGGCACCACCTTGCCGGTGAGCACCTCGTGCATGGCGGCGGCGGCCGCGGCGGCCTCGGCCCGGCGGGCGTCGCCGGGCGCGGTGCCCCGGAGGGCGCCGGTGAGGTACAGCCCGGTGCGGCTGGTGCGCCCCCCGGCCAGGCGGGGGTTGTCCGGAACCAGCTCACCCCAGGGTTTGATAAGCAGATCGTTGTCCAGCCAGGCGGGCCGGGAGGCCGTGGCCTGCTGGGCCAGGACCATTGCCGCCGGGGCCAGCTCCAGCTCCTCGCCCAAGAGGGGATCGAGCCAAGCCAGCTCGCGGCCATCGGCCCGCACTTGGAGTCCGCCGGTCGCAACCCGGGCGATGAGCACCCCGGCCTCGCGGCAGTCGCGGAAGAGCTTCTCCCCGCCGGGCGCGGCCACCCTGGCCTCGCTGTAGAGCAGGGTCACCTGCACCCGTGGCCGCCGGGCCAGGGCCAGGGCCGCATCCAGGGCGGCGCTGAAGCTGTAGGAGGGCACCGGCTCGGCGGTCCCGGCCAACACGGCCACATGCAGCCAGCCGTCCGCCGGGGCTTGGTAGTCCTCGGGGTTCAGCTGGCTCACCGGACAGCACAGCGCCGGGTCCAGGCCGTCCACCTCGCAGCCCACGGCCAGCTCGCCGGGCGGGGCCAGGAACACCGCCCCATAGGTCTGGGGCGCGTCGCCGTTGGTGGAGAGCCAGACATTGAAGCCGCCCGCCCCGCCGATTAGGCGGGTCAACTCACTATGAGGGACCAGCTCCACCTGGGCCGGAAGCTGGGCGGCCATGAGGCTCACCGCCTCGGGGTCGTCGTCGGCCCCGGCCTGGTCAAACGCCTCAAAGGGGGTGGCCAGGGTTACGGGATGGCCCAGGGCCGCCGATTCCCAGGCTGCGGCCAAAGCGCTATAGCCCGCGCCCGCCACCAGCACGCTCTGGGCGGGCTGGGGGGCGTACACCGGAGGCAGGGTGCCCTTGGCCGCCCGCCCCGCGGCGCGCGACACCGCCACCGCCGCCCGGGCCAGGCGATGGGCCTCAGGTCCGCCGCCCACCTCGGCGGCCAGCTCCAGCCAGGCCACCGGCAGCCCCACCAGGCGCTGGCGCAACTGCTTGGGAGCCTGCTCCTGGCTGGT
>Ga0180016_100053_pt1 | contig 55913 bp, 57 predicted proteins | sample KR46_M_MetaG_FD_129673 | JGI IMG/M metagenome (GOLD analysis project Ga0180016, IMG submission 129673) | Groundwater microbial communities from the Olkiluoto Island deep subsurface site, Finland - KR46_M_MetaG | ecosystem: Environmental > Aquatic > Deep subsurface > Groundwater | place: Finland... | reverse complement strand
GAGCCGCTCGCCGATCCTGATGGTGCGCTTGCGTACGGTCGCATGTGTCTCGGTAGGTTCAACGGGCAGGAAATCAGCCAGCACCTTCGCCGCCTGCCGGTAAGGCATCATGCTCCCCAGCCGCGCTGTCAGTTCCATCAGCTCAGGCGTCGCTCGATCCGGGCAGATTTCCTTCAGCGGCGCGAAGGCGCCGTCCATGCCAAGGCAGCAATCCCGGCACAGCATCCAGCGGGGGCTGCGAACCTCAACGGTGCCGAAGACGGTTCGGATCCGGCGCGCCGTGTAGTCCTTGACCGGCCGGAACGTATGGCAGTCCGGGCAGACCCGACGAAAGAGAGAATAGGTCTCTGCCTCATGGTTCACGACGGCGCTCTGCAGCGCCGACATGATCTTCTTGCCATCGTCGATGGACAATCCAATGTCACCGTCAAACAGGCTCTCCCAGCTCTTGTCGATGCGGACCTCCTTTCGGCACGTATCGCCAAATTCGTTCCTGCCCTCGATTGTGATCGTCCATTCAACCGCCATCGCTTTGTCTCCGATCAAAACGATGGTGATGGACTGATCGAGCCTAACAACCCGTGTCCGACCCCAGAGAAATTACCGGTCTCATTGTGAGACTGGGTGAATCGGAATTGGTGAGACTCCGCCATCCCGTGGCGTGGCTCGCTTGTGCTTCAATCCTGTTAAGGCGCTGGAACCGCCCATAGATGCGCCGACGTAATGCAAGGGGCCACCCGCGTATAGCTTGCCGTAGGCGGTGCTCACCTTCCCCGTCACTCGCCCACAAGACCATTGCGGCATAACCGACGGGATCAGTGGACATACGTCCGACGCCAACGGTGAGGGCAAAATTCTGCAACAAAGAGCCCTGCGCCAGCGATAACAGGCCGGCGCGCACTGGCTTTGCAAGGACAGGCGCCACCCGGTCATATTCCGGCACGACGATCAGCAACGCCTGCCTTGCAACCGGACGGGTGAGGAAATCGTGATTGGCCCGGCGGGCTTCCAGAGACAGGATTGGCTGTTCCGCGAGTGATGGTGGCGACGATTTGCGGTGGCGTGTGGTCAGGAAATCCAACAGTTGCGGGACCGAGGGCACCCCCTCGTCCCTGCCGTGCGCCCAGTCTGCCAAGCGCATCGCGCCGTCATGCGCGCTGAAATCCAATAGCGCCAGTACCGTTTCCGGGAACCACTCCCCCAGATTCCTGCCGCCGCTCGCGGCGAGCCGAAGGTTGTGCTCGCGACACCAGAAGTTCCAAGGGAAAGCCCGGCGCTTTGGATGAATACCAGCCGGGCAACCGGGGCAGACGTATCGATTACCCGGGGCGATCATCAGCCGAGCTTGCGGTGCGATCTTCTCGAAAGTCATCGTCCGGAACGCCTCGACCGTCATGCCGGTACGGGAAGCCAGGATAGCCCCCTCCCCTTCCCCGAGCCGCCATTCGAGAGCCGCCGCACCATTGCGTTTCAAACCACAGTCCGCCAAAAACACGTTGGTCGGCATAGCGTAGAGCTGCGCCAGCCGATTGAGCCAGGAAGACAATCGCTCGTCCCGCGCAGGTCTCGGGACAACAGGGAGCTGCGTTAATGACGGAGCGTACATCACACAGGCTCTCCCAAAAGCGCCAGGAGGTTGCGCTTGTCAGCCACGGCGCTGAACGTAATCCGTTCTTCGCCACTTTCGATCGCGGCGACGGCAAGCCTGCACATCAACGAGAACACAGCGGCCGTTATGCCGCCGGTGACCTCGATCAGGCGCTTTAGCATCACATCCGCGATCTCTGTCGGTCGCCGCAGGGGTAAAGTGCGTTGCAGGCTTCCGACCAGACCGGCGAAATCCTGATCATTCTGCCACGGTGGCAATGCGAAGGCTTCAAAGCGGCGCACAAGTTGATCGTCGGTGCGAAGCGCATTGCGCGCCTGTTGTGTGCCGACGCAGACGAGTGGAACCCTGAGTTCGTTACCGAGAAAGCGCAGCATGTTCAAAAAACGGGTCTGCTCCCGCACCGTGCCTGCCTGCAGGCTGTGGACCTCATCGATGATCAGCAGTCCTGGACGGATTTCCGAAAGCAGCCGTAAAGTCAGGCTCTCGAGCACCGACAGTGTTGCCCGAGGTGGCTCGGGCGCTCCGATCGTCGCCAGCAGCCGCTTGTAGAACCGTGCTTCGTCGGGTCCCGGCACCATCTGGACGACGATTACCGGCATCTGCATCCGTCCCATTACTGTGTCAAAGTGTGAAGGATGATCGCGCGCGAACTTTTCAACGATCATCGTCTTTCCCATGCCGCTGGCTCCAACGACAAGGAGGTTGGGCATGCGGGCGCGTTGCGGGAAGAGGAGCAACTCCTCGAGTTTCGCGAGAGCCTGCTCGGCGCGTGGATAGTTGATCCAGCGATCGGCGCGGATCCTGCGGATGCGTTCTTCGGCGCCAAGCGCAGCAACAAGCCGACTGGGCGGAAAGAGATGTGAAAAATCATCAGTCATCCCATTCCTCCACCGCGAAGTACGGCAGTTGTAATGGTTTATCGTCGCCGACAGGTCCCTCTTCCGCAGTCAGATCGATCATCTTTGTCGGTGTGAGATGCGCGCGTCGGGCAGCATCTCTTCGCATTGCTTTGGTCGTTCGCGTCGCCTCGTCGATCAGCGCCCGCTGGGCAAGTATGGTTGAGAATATGAGGCCTTCGTCCACCGCACGGCGCCCTTGTTCGCGCAGAGCACGGACGGCAGCCCTATGTTCCCAAAGTGCGATGGCGGGTCGGGTCCGATCAGCCGGACGTGCCTCCAGATACCCCTCCCCTGCCGCGACGAACACGCAAGACAGATCACGCGGATCATATTTGACCGTCAAACCCGCTCGATCGGGTCCCATCAGCCAGCGCAGTTCGTCTGACCAGTAACGGATGTGAAACAGATGCAACCCGTCACGCTGCAAGGTGCGCTTCTCGGACGGTAGAAAATCGATCAGGAACTGCCGCGGGTCGGACGGTCTGCGCACCGCGACATCCCCCACCCGAGCGTTCCAGTCCGCCACTGGCGGCAAAGCGAGGGCTTTGTGAATGCGAGCATGATAGGAACCGACAATCTCGTGGGCCAAATAGGTTTCCAGTTCCCGCAATGTCATCACCGCCTCGGCTTCCGGATCGAGGTCACCGCGCTCGCGAATGTTCGAGAAATGCGAGCCGGGAATGAGGTGTACAGCACCCATCATCGTGCCGATCAGCCTTTCAATATGACCGCCGAAACGTGGCGTGCCGGGCGGGCGGTAGGTAAGGTCGATGCGGTGCTCGCCGCAGGCGCGCTCAAAGGCGCGGGCATGGAATTCCGCGCCATTATCAACATGGATTGTTCTCGGTATCCCGTGTGCAGGCCAGTCGCCGGCAATACCGCGCGAGGCCAACCAAGCCGTCTTGTCGATCACCGCGTGGGTCAAACATAGCGCCACGGCCGTCAGCGACGGCGCTTCCAGCGACAGGTAGAAGCCCATCGCCATGCGGGTACTGACATCGATGGCCAAGGTTAGTGTCGGCCGGCCGATCGGCAGGCGCGTCACCGGATCGACTACCGTGACATCCACCTTCGTGTGATCGATCTGGACGATGTCGAGCGGGGATTTCGCTTCCAGGCCGCCCGGCGTCGCGAGGAATAGCCGTTCGGATTTGTCGGCACCCTCTCGCCGCCGCATCAGGTCGGCCTGGTTCTTTGTCTGAAGCCACCGACTGAGACGCCTAATGGACGGTGGCTGTACCCCGGCCATCCGGCAGTCCGCGGCCACCTCCCTTTGGAAGCGGGTCAAGGTGGGCTTCCGCCGCGTTGCAAAAAGCTTCTGAAAATGCTGTTCGACAATGGCAAGCACGGCTGGGGCAAACGGCTGCATGCCAGCACTGGGGCCACGCCGGCCCGGTAGCAAAGTGCTGGTCCGCTCGTCTTGCCGGAACCGTTTCAGCCACCGAAACAAGGTGGCCCGGCTAATTGCGAGCGTGTTCATCGCTGAACGGACCTCCGCATCGCACGGTCTATCCGGCAGTTTCGACAGGACTTCGGCGCGCCGCTGCGCCTCTTGCCAGTCTAACTCATGCGCCATAGAATCAGACATGACCAACCCGTCGTTCAGCTGCAAACTGGTCTCAGAAATTCTGACTCAAAAACACCTCCAGTCTCATTTACTCTGAATCGGTCTCACTTTTACGACACGGGCAAGTCATTGAAATCAAATGAAACGCAATCTCAAAAACCTCGGCTTGCCGACAAAAACACCGAAAACGACGCCCAGGAGCATTCTGCGCCGCCACACAGCACGGCGATTTCGGGGTATTTGAAGGTTGTCGCCGAAGTTTGGATTTGCTCCAGGCAACCGCGGGGTCTGTTGATCGGGCCCCCTCCTCGCTCGGCATTGGATTATTGCTTCGTAGTCTTGGAATGTGATGCACAACTCGGCAAGGCATGCAATTTAGGTAGAATGTAGATAAATAGGAACCAAGGTGACGAACATGGCCTTGAGCATCAAAGACCCGGAGACCGAGCGGATGGCCCGCGCGCTTGCCGAACGTACCGGTGAAACCATTACGGTCGCCACCCGCCGAGCATTGGAGGAGCGTTTGCGACGCGTGAGCTCTGACGCCCGCAAGGCGGCGCTGCTTGAGGACATGGCCGGCAGCCGCCGGCGTTGGAGTGCATTGCCAGTTCTCGATCATCGTTCTGCCGATGAAATACTGGGCTACGACGAAAACGGCTTGCCAAGCTGATGGTCATTGATACATCTGCCATCGTTGCAATTGCTCTCAACGAACCTGAAGCGGTGGACTTGGAGGGCCTTAGTGCTAAGGATCCCGTCCGTCTCATTTCGGCTGCTACCGTATTCGAGGCCGCGATGGTTCTTGAGGCTCGTCTCGGCGACGCTGGCGGCAGTGAGTTGGACTTGTGGCTTCACAATATTGGCGCCGAGATCGTTGCGGTCGATGCGGAACATGCTGACCAGTCGCGGCGCTCCTGGCGCCGCTTCGGCAAAGGCCGTCATTCGGCCGCATTGAACTACTGTGACTGCTTCTCATACGCGCTCGCAGCCCTCAGCGGTGAACCGCTGCTCTACAAGGGCAACGATTTTGCACAAACCGAAATTAGGGCGGCATGAGGCGCTCGATGGATACCTCTTCGTCGACATCCGGAGAGCTGCCCGTCAACTCTTCTGCAGATGACGCAGAACACAAGCAGATTTCGGAGACGCATTTCCCACCCCTGCCGGCGCATCTGCAGGATCTGACGGATCGCGCCCGCGGCTACGTCGAGGCTGCGAGTTCGGCCAACACACGACGCGCCTACGCCGCCGACTGGAAGCATTTTTCGAGCTGGTGCCGGCGCCAGAACTTGTCCCCCCTCCCCCCGGATCCGCAGGTCGTTGGCCTCTACATCACCGCCTGCGCCTCTGGTGGTGCCGTTGGCAGTGCCGGGGGCACTGGTACGCGCGAGAGCAAGCCCAACAGTGTCTCGACCATCGAGCGGCGTCTCTCGGCCATCGGCTGGAACCTTGTCCAGCGCGGTATGACGCTTGATCGCAAGGATCGCGCCATCGCCACAGTCATGGCCGGCATCCGCAACAAGCACGCGGCACCTCCCCGTCAGAAAGAGGCGCTGCTGCCCGAAGACCTGATCGCCATGCTTGAGACATTGGACAGGGGAACCCTGCGCGGCATGCGTGACCGTGCCATGCTGCTCATCGGCTTTGCCGGCGGTCTGCGCCGATCGGAAGTCACTGGCCTTGACCTTGCACGCGACCAGACAGAGGACGGACGCGGCTGGATCGATATCCTCGACAAAGGTCTGCTGATCACCCTGCGCGGCAAGACCGGCTGGCGCGAGGTTGAGGTCGGACGCGGTTCATCGGACGCCACCTGCCCGGTCATCGCAATTGAGACTTGGATCAAGTTTGCAAAGCTTGCCAAGGGTCCCCTGTTCCGCCGCGTGAAGGGCAAAGGCAAGGATGTCGGGCCGGATCGCCTGCACGACCAGGAGGTAGCGCGGCTGGTCAAGCGCGCCGCCCTTGCTGCCGGCGTGCGCGGTGACCTGTCAGAAAGCCAACGCGCGCACCTGTTTGCCGGGCACTCGCTCCGGGCTGGCCTCGCCTCCTCGGCCGAGGTCGATGAGCGATATGTCCAAAAACACCTCGGTCACGCCTCCGCGGAAATGACCCGCAAATACCAGCGACGCCGCGATCGGTTCCGCGTAAACCTAACCAAAGCGGCGGGGTTGTGATCGCCCTCCCCTGTCCTCTTAAAGGAAGAACCCCGCCTTTCTGACTGATCATCCGCTCTGGCGTCCGGCGTAACTGATAAACTCTGCATCTGAACAACCGGCTTGTAGCTCTTACCATATGTCGATAGATTGCGATTCCATCGACACGATTTATCCATATGTCGATGCCGACGACATATCCGACCGACATGTCGATCGAAGAAGGATTGATCAACTTGCCGTTTCGCCCGGATCGCCCCTACAACGACCTCCCTCCCCTGCCCCCGCGCGAGGATGTTGAGACGAAGGCAGTCCTGAAGGCCTGCATCGAGGCTCGTGCAGCACTGGCCGAGCTTCGCATATCCGGTCAGCTCATTCCCAACCAGGCCGTACTGATCAACTCGATTCCGCTGCTCGAGGCGCAGGCGAGCTCGGAGATCGAAAATATCGTCACCACCACCGACAGGCTGTTCCGCTTTGCCAACGAAGCCGGCAATCACGCTGATTCTGCGACGAAGGAAGCTTTACGCTATCGCACGGCCCTCAACGAAGGCTTTCAGACGCTCAAACAGCGGCCCGTGTCGACGTCCACGGCGATCACTGTGTGCCAGACCATCAAGGGCTTCGAACTGGATATCCGCGCAACGCCAGGAACGGCGTTGATGAACGAGGCAACGGGGTCGGTAGTTTACACGCCCCCCGAGGGCCAGGCACTTCTGCGCGACAAACTCGCGAACTGGGAGCGCTACATTCACGAAGCCGAGGACATCGACCCGCTGATCCGGCTCGCTGTGATGCACTACCAGTTCGAGGCGATCCACCCCTTCACCGACGGCAATGGCCGGACAGGACGGGTGCTGAATCTGCTCTACCTCGTCGACAAAGGCCTGCTGGACATCCCGGTACTCTATCTTAGCCGTTACATCATCGGCAACAAACGCGCTTATTATGATCTGCTCCTGGCCGTCACGACCGAGGGAGCATGGGAGGACTGGATCCTCTACATGCTGGAGGCCGTGCGCGAGACGGCAAAATGGTCGACAGCGCGGGTTCGTGCCATCCGTGACATGCTCGATCAAACCGCCGAGCATATCCGAAGTGATCTGCCGAAGATTTATTCGCGTGAGTTGGCCGAGGTGATCTTCGTAAACCCTTATTGCCGCATCGGCGATCTGGTGGCGGCCGGCATCGCTAAGCGACAGGCGGCGTCAGTATATCTCAAAACCCTCACCGAGCAGGGCTTGTTGCAGGAGATAAAAGCCGGCCGGGAAAATCTCTACATCAATCCGGCACTGCTCGCGCTTCTCAGCGACCGGCGCCTGGCTCGGCCCGAACAATGAAACGCCCGAACGCCAAGCAGCACCTGATGTCGCTTGCAGCTGATTATGAGAATGGCCTGCCAATGATTTCAGCGGGTTAGTCGTGCACTTTATTTGAGAATATGCAGTTAAATTGATAATCAAGCCCAGCCACTGGCGTTAAATGTGAGAATCGGCGTCAGCGACGTGGCGGCACTGCAATTGCCCGGTGCGGTGCGGCGTATAATCCTCAAAGGATGCAAGGCCTTCACGCCAATTCGATTGCAGCCAATTTGAGAATCCTATTTCCGCAATTCTCAAATTCAAATGCCCAATGCGAACCAAATCGACGCATTCTTACGGTTAAATGCCACGTGACCCTTGGTCACGCGTCGGCAGAAATGACCCGCAAATATCAGAGGCGGCGTGATCGGTTCCGCGTTAATTTGACGAAAGCGGCCGGGCTGTAGGAACGATACGCCCCCCTCCCCTGCCGCGCACGCAACGGAAAGGTTCCAAAAAATCCGTCAGAAATCCCACGGAGATGTGAGATCAAGCCCTGTGGTCTCGAAATCCGACAGATTACGAGTTGCGAGGCGGCCGCCATTGACGTAGGCGATAGCTGCGATCATCCCGTCAGGCGCCGACATTCCTCGTCCCTGACGTGAAGCACTGCCCATGAGTTCCCCGTAGGCAAGAGCTGCTTCCTCGGTCAAACCAAAAATCCGATCCGCGAAACGACGCCGCCAATCGTCAAGCCCCCGCTGCAGCCGATCAGCTTGCTGGTCCGGCTTTATCATCTGGATACCATACGCAATCTCAGCAATCGTCACGGTTGGCAACGCAAGTTCTGCATCGTATCGAACCAGCCAGGCGATGACCGCCTCATTTGGTGCCTTCCTCAAGGTCTCGGAAAGGACATTGGTATCGAGAAAGATCAAAGCTCGACGCCCTGATGCGGAAGACGATTCTCGCGGACCACCGCTTCGAGATCTATTTCTGTGCCGGATTGCGCGGCAAGACGCGAATAGAAGATGGAAGCAGGTTCTCGGCCGGCCTCCCTAACTTCATAAGATTCGAGCGCACGCTCCACCACATCAGCGATCGACCGATTCTCGCGTCGGGCAAGCCGGTGTGCCAATTCCCGCGCCTTGGAGCTTCGGACAGAAAGTTGTGGTTCAGCCATATCGACCTCCTTTTGCATGGAATATAGGGCAAATCCCAGTTGCCATCAAGATGGCTGTTGATGGCGCGACATCAACCTCACGCTCCCGTTTGATCGTTTCGACTATCCTCAATAGTGATACAGCCGCATTGTTTATCCTGATTTTCAAGGCTTCAACGGGTCGATTGCCACAAGAGAGACTGAAACCAGCAATGTATTTCCCGGGCGATTAAATGGTGAAGCAACGTCTCGTATCGCCCCTTTTGGACATATATGCCGAGATTCCGTGCTGTGATGAAGTTTGACCGCCGCTTCATGCCGTTCGGCGCTCCTCACCGGAATTTGCTCGCATCAGCGACATTAGCATCGGCCCAAGCCCGAATTCTCCGAGACGAGCCCTGCGCGTTAGATCGCGAAGATAACCGCCGGCCGAGTTGATATGGCCGGCTCGCTCAAGGATGCAGGCCATGGCGGTCGCCGCATTTTCCGGCCCCATCGCCTCACAAGCCTCCTGGTAGGCTGAGGGGCTGACACCCAGCATCGACCGAACCACCACGGCTGCGCCCATCAACTCGCGCCAATGCGCAATCGCCCCATTTGGCCCGTAGTCAGCAATCTGCGGGCAGGCCCGTAGCACCATGGCCAGCGGAAACACCTTCAGCTGTTCCATCACCGGTGCTGGTTTTGCGCTGCTCTGCACAAACTGCTCTTGCGCCGGGCTTTCGTCCTGCTCTTTTCGAGAGCTAGGTTCAGATTCATGGATGGATTCTGGTTTTGAATTCTGTATGTGGCATCCATTTTGGGTAGCATAGCCATCCATATTTTTAGAATTTACCTGAGTTTCCAGAATGTTGATGATCTCAGAACGCAAGAGCTGCATTTCGTCGAGGATGGTCTCGACCTGGGAGCGGTCCGGATTGCGTGGTAGACGGCCAACGAGACCGACATACATTGCCTCAATCACGTCCCAGTCGCCCTCTGCGCCCTCCTCTATGGCTGCAGTGATGAGCTTGCGGACGTCTCGCCGGCAGATTGTCAGCGCTTCCTTGGCTCTCCGGAGACGCAAGCGCTCTGCGGCAATTTCCTGGGCGAGCGCTGCAAGCTCAGCTGCCCTGGCCAAGAGCGGTGTCAGATCGAACCCGAACGCCTGTTCGATCTCGCCCACGCGATCGCGGTGGGCATAGCGTTTTCCATTGGGACTGTCGCGGCGCTGTATCAAGCCCGATTCAACCAGTGCTGCCAGATGCCGGCGTAGAGTTGTCCCGGTGATGCCGTGGGCTCTGATCGAGAGCTGAGCGTTTGAGGGAAATACCACGAGCCCATGTTCCGAATTAAGTTCGGATTCGGGGTAGAAAGTCAGCAGCGCATCAAGGACAGCAAGTGCTCTGTCCTGAAGCCCCAGATGTTCCCGGGCCTCGCAGGCATCGCGAAACACTTTCCATTTCTCGACCGGCTTGCCAGGTTTGAATTCAGCCGTCTGAAGCTGCCTTTTGAAAAGGGCAAGCGCCATCGGCCGCCGCCCAAAGGGCGTCGTCACGTTCGTTGTCTGCATTTTCTCTCACCTTTTTAAAGGCAATAGAAAAACTCTCGCCAAAACGGCGCCAAAGACTCTTGACGGGGATTCTTGGAAGTGCGATTCTCTCAACCGACCAAAGTGGAGAAGGCTCTTCGGAATTCGTTTCGGGGAGCTTTTTCTTTGCCGTATGCGTTTAGGTTGCTAAACGTTCACCGGCCTACATCATGGCTTATCTCCCTCGCTATTGCGTTCTTGATATTCTTGGTAAAGAGCGTCCAGTTTCTCTGAGACGAATTGAGCAAAGTCAGGCACGACTTTTTCCTCAAAGATAATCGTCGTTTTCCCCTCACGAGCCTCGATGCGAGCTCCGCGTTTGCCGAGGGGGGTTTTCCATGCCTCGACCTTTGTGGTCCGATTTTTCGTGGCAGAGCCGTCAAATGCACGGAGTAAGGCATCCAGGCGCGCGTCCGTCTCTAAACGATCATCGGCATACCGAGACAGCAGCTCATGAGCGCTTCTAAGCTTTTCGGCCGATGCCAGGTGCTCAACAAGCGCCATCCATCGAGCACGTCCAGCTTTTGGAGCTGGACCAATCAGCTTTACTAAACTCTCAGGGAGTTGCCGTGCTACGGCGATGTAGCGGCTGACATCCGACTTGTCGGTAACAAGTGCTGAAACTATGGTTGAACGGTCGCATCCATTATCCTCTAGGTTCTTCGCAAAAAATGCCTTCTCAATGAAAGAAAGGTCCTTGCGATCAAGATTCTCGCGGCCCTGGGCGATATAGAGCTGGCTGTCAGAAAGGCTTCGGACAATCGCCCGAACAGGAAGGCCGAGCCTTTCGGCAGCTTTTAGCCTACGACGCCCATATGCGATCTGGAAGCGGCCGGACACCTGAGGGTTCGGGCGCACCAGAATAGGGACCTGTTGACCGTGCTCCGCGATACTCTCGACTAGAGAGTCAAAGGCCGGGTCGACATCAATCGGGATCCGATCGACAATTTTTGAGCTATCAATCGAGGTGGTATCGATCGAAATGACCGCCTCACCCTCAGCAAGTTGTTGCTGAAGTTTCGTTGCCTTTTTTGCGTTCTCAGCCATTTCGTGTAACGACGAACCCATCGCCGAGATCGCTCCGGAGCGGACTCGGTCTGGCGACTTTGCCGCCGATGACGTTGTGGGAATCGGCTTATTCAAAAACAAAGAGTTTATTGAATCTTTTCTACTCATGGCACCTCTCCTGTGAAGGTTCCACTTGAGACTCGATTATTGTTGGGAGCTCCCAACAGGGGCTTATTTGCTCGCCGTCCAAGCCAACCAACTGCACTGTTGGGAGCTCCCAACGGTACGACCTCGTGCCTGCAGTTATGGGATTGAGGAAGTTCATAATGCCCGACCCCACGCCTGTTTGATAAGTGTCTCAACTTCGGAATTCACTGCGTTTAACGATTCCATGGCGCGGTCATAGGTAGAACGCGTAAGGTTCTCTCGACCAATTTCATATAACGTCTGCTTTGTGAGGCCAGCGTCAGAAACGGCAGCTGATTTGACCATTGGATTTGTGAGCACATGGTCGTCGAACAGGTTACGTAGCAAAGCAGCCACTTTTGTCTGAGGTGCGTCCTGTGGCTCAAATCTTGTGAGCAGGTACCGAATAAAGTCGTATTTCAGATCACCACCGGCGTCACGCACAACACCAAGGAGGTCACGCGTCATCAAGAGGAACTGACTCATGGACGAAACATCGAGCATCTGCGGATGAACAGTGATGATCATGGCAGTCGCCGCGCACAGCCCACTCAAAGTGAGAAAGCCGAGCTGCGGTGGGCAATCGATCACAACGACATCATAGTTGTCGGCGACCTCGTCAAGCGCAGCGGCAACACGCGCAAAGAACAATGATTCACCCGTCGCTCCTGCGCTAAGCGCCTTGGGCGTTGTGTGCTCGAACTCCATGAGTTCAAGATTGCCTGGGACCAGATCCAACCCAACGAAATAGGTTGATCTAATAACATCGGAAAGTTGCCGGCGCTCACCATCATATCGAATTGCAGCGTAAAGTGTTTGGTTCGACGCCACATCAAGCTCTGGGAGAACTCCAAGCAGCGCAGACAAGCTCGCTTGAGGATCGAGATCTACGGCGAGAACACGATACCCTTGCAATGCGAGGTACTGCGCTAAATGCGCAGATGTTGTAGTTTTTCCTGAGCCGCCCTTAAAATTTGTTATCGCTAGAACCTGAAGGTGCTCCCCAGGACGGCGATGAGGAACAAACTCAATACTCTCTCTGCCGCGCGTCGACTGCGCAAGCAGACCACGAATCTGATTAATCTCGGTTAGATTGTAGAGACGCCGTCCATTACTGGTCGTTTCAGGCTGTGGGCCTTCTCCTGCCAACGTCATCTTTCTCAGCATCGAATCAGATACGCCAATCAGTCGGGCTGCCTCCCCAGAAGTAAACTTCCGCAGCACTTTCTGCGACGATGGTGGGAAGAGCGCTTCACTCATAGATTGAAGCTGCGAGCTCAATAGCTCGGCTTGCTCGCCGATCGTTTCATCGACACTCGGCAGAGTTTTTCGGTTCAAGTTTTTTGCCACGTTCACGAATATCTCTCTTATCACGGATTAATCGCCGAAACGGCACATTTTCCGTGACGATACGCAAAACCTAATTCTTGGCAAGGATTTAATGGTTAACAAAGACTTAACGCCCGCCTCGACTCTTCCGTCGACTTTAGCAAATGACCTCATTGAATCATCGGGTTAACGAGGAACACGGTCATCATTTTCCACCGTTTGTTTTGTTGTGAACCCTACCAAACCACCTCTTGCACGAGCTTCAGAAAAGCGAACCCACTCACGTTTGACCAATTATCTGCCGAATCGAAACAAGCGGCTACCCGAAGGGTGGCCGACTAATATCGGATTTGCGACCCACAAATTTGTACGTAGACAAGACCACAGGGTCAGGCTTTTTTCCTCGCGAACCAATCAACGAGGAGACAGTGCTTCAAATGCTTCAATCGCATTCCCGCCTTGTCCGCAAACTACAGGAAGCCTTGGGCGACCGCCTATGTGACGCACTTGACGATCCAGGTGTCGTGGAGATCATGCTCAATCCCGATGGAAAGGTCTTCATAGAAAGGCTGGGGCAAGGAATCGCTCAAGCTGGCGAGATGGCGCCAGGCGTTGCAGAAACCGTAGTCGGCTCAGTTGCCCATGCCCTCCAGTCCGAAGCCGATCATGGGCGCCCGATCATATCAGGCGAACTTCCAATTGGCGGGCACCGCTTCGAAGGCCTCTTGCCGCCTGTGGTGGCGTCACCAACCTTTACGATCCGCCGGCGAGCGTCTCAGCTCATTCCGCTCAACGACTATGTCGCTGACAACGTGATGACAGAAGCACAAGCCGCGGTCATCCGAAGCGCGATCGCGAACCGCCTCAACATCGTGATTGCTGGTGGCACGGGCTCGGGCAAGACGACACTCGCCAATGCAGTGATTGCGGAAATCATAGCCTCAGCACCGGATGATCGAATGGTCATCCTTGAAGATACCGCAGAAATCCGTTGCGCTGCAGAAAACGCGGTTTGCCTGCATACAAGCGACACCATCGACATGGATCGGCTGCTCAAGAGCACAATGCGACTTCGTCCTGACCGCATCATCGTCGGCGAAGTCCGCGATGGCGCTGCGCTGACACTGTTGAAGGCCTGGAACACCGGCCATCCCGGTGGCGTAACCACGGTCCACTCCAACACCGCCATGTCTGCCCTGCGCCGGTTGGAGCAACTGACGGCCGAGGTCAGTCAACAACCAATGCAAGCGGTAATCGGGGAGGCCGTCGATCTCGTCATCTCGATCGAGCGAGCGGGGAGGGGAAGGCGAGTGAAGGATGTAATCAATGTCGAGGGCTTCAACGGCACCCGGTATCAGACAGAACACTATGCTCAACTATACGAGGACATTCATGCTGCATAATCGCACTTTGCACCTGGGCCTGCTCGCTGCTTCCTTCTGCGCCGTCGCCGTAGCGCCGGCACTCGCCAGCTCCGGGGGAAGTCTTCCGTGGGAAGGTCCACTTGAACAGATCCAGGAATCCATCACGGGGCCGGTTGCGGGAGCGATTGCGTTGACCGCCATGGCGATTGCCGGCGGGATGCTGATATTTGGCGGCGAACTCAACGATTTCGCGCGCCGACTTGTCTACATCGTGCTTGTCGCCGGTATCCTGCTGGGAGCCACGACGATCGTCGGGCTGTTCGGTGCGACCGGAGCTTCGATCGGCATTGCTGGGACAGGTGCGCCAGGTGATTTTTCGCAGAGGTCGATAAGAGGGGAGGGGGCACATGAGTGAGCCGCAATCCACACTCCAACGCAATCGCATTCACCGCGCGCTCTCTCGGCCGAACCTGCTCATGGGAGCAGACCGCGAGCTCCTGCTTGTCACAGGGTTGGTGGCGATCATCCTGATCTTCGTCGTCCTAACCCTGTATTCGGCGCTGTTCGGCATTGCCATCTGGTTCGTGATCGTCGGTGCATTACGCATGATGGCGAAGGCTGACCCTCTGATGCGTCACGTCTACGTGCGGCATCTGCGCTACCGCCATCACTACCTGCCCACGTCGTCGCCGTGGCGACGTTTCTAGAGGTGCTGTGATGGTTGCTTTGCGTTCCCTTCGCCCGTCAGCGCCTTCATTCGCTGATCTTGTCCCCTATGCCGGACTGGTCGACAACGGCATCATTCTCCTCAAGGACGGAAGTCTTATGGCAGGTTGGTACTTTGCCGGCCCGGACTCTGAGAGCGCCACGGATTTTGAGCGCAGCGAACTCTCCCGTCAGATCAACACGATCCTTTCACGGCTTGGTTCCGGCTGGATGATCCAGGTCGAAGCCGTGCGCATTCCAACGACTGACTATCCCTCCGCTGAGCGCAGTCATTTTCCCGATCTCGTGACACGCATGATCGATGACGAGCGGCGCAAACACTTCGAACGAGAGCGTGGGCATTTCGAGAGCCGGCATGCGCTCGTCCTTACATATCGCCCGCCTGAGCGCCGACGTTCGGGCGTCACTCGCTACATTTATTCGGATACGGAGAGCCGAACGGCGACCTATGCCGATACGGTCCTCGACAGCTTCCGGCGCTCCATCCGGGAGATCGAGCAGTATCTCGGCAACGTCATCTCCATCGAGCGCATGCGAACGCGCGAGGCGCCAGAGCGCGATGGCGCCCGTATTGCCCGCTATGATGAGTTGTTTCAGTTCATCCGGTTCTGCATTACCGGTGAAAACCACCCGGTGCGGCTGCCCGAAATCCCGATGTACCTCGACTGGCTGGCAACAGCGGAGCTTGAACACGGCCTCACCCCGAAGGTTGAAAACAGATTCCTCGGCGTGATTGCGATCGACGGATTACCGGCAGAGAGTTGGCCCGGCATTTTAAACAGCCTCGATCTCATGCCGCTCACCTATCGCTGGTCGTCGCGTTTTATCTTCCTTGATGCCGAGGAAGCAAAGCAACGGTTGGAGCGGACGCGCAAGAAATGGCAACAGAAGGTGCGGCCGTTTTTCGACCAACTCTTCCAGACCCAGAGCCGATCGGTTGACCAGGACGCCATGGCCATGGTTGCGGAAACGGAGGACGCCATTGCAGAGGCTTCCTCGCAGCTTGTTGCTTTTGGCTACTACACGCCGGTCATCATTCTGTTCGACGAGAGCAGACAAAACCTGGGCGACAAAGCCGAGTCCGTTCGACGGCTAATCCAGGCTGAAGGATTTGGCGCGCGGATCGAGACCTTGAATGCCACCGACGCTTTCCTCGGCAGCTTACCGGGCAATTGGTACTGCAACATCCGGGAACCGCTGATCAACACGCGAAACCTTGCCGACCTCATCCCGCTCAACTCCGTATGGTCGGGCAGTCCAATTGCGCCGTGCCCGTTTTATCCACCCGACGCGCCGCCACTCACACAAGTGGCTTCCGGATCGTCACCGTTCCGACTGAACCTTCACGTCGACGACGTTGGGCATACCCTGATTTTCGGCCCTACCGGTTCGGGCAAATCAACACTTCTTGCGCTGATCGCGGCGCAGTTTCGCCGGTATGACGGAGCGCAGGTTTTCGCCTTCGACAAGGGCAACTCCATGCTGCCTTTGACGTTCGCGGTCCACGGCAATCATTACGAAATCGGCGGTGATCAAGGGGAGGGGGCAGGCCTTTGCTTTTGCCCACTCTCAGACCTCTCAACCGACACAGACCGAGCCTGGGCCTCCGAATGGATCGAAACGCTCATCTCGCTGCAGGGTGTTGCGGTGACCCCGGATCATCGAAACGCCATATCGCGGCAGATCGGCCTGATGGCGGGAGCACCAGGCCGGTCGCTGTCGGATTTCGTAAGCGGCGTGCAAATGCGCGAAATCAAAGATGCGCTCCACCACTACACGGTCGATGGCCCCATGGGCCAGCTTCTCGACGCCGAACAGGATGCACTCACCCTCGATCTATTCCAGTGCTTCGAGATCGAGCAACTGATGAACATGGGCGAGCGAAATCTCGTGCCGGTTTTGACCTATCTGTTTCGCAGGATCGAAAAGAGGCTGACGGGGGCACCCAGCCTCATCATCCTCGACGAAGCATGGCTCATGCTCGGTCACCCCGTCTTTCGTGACAAAATCCGCGAGTGGATGAAAGTGCTTCGCAAGGCCAACTGCGCCGTCGTTCTCGCCACCCAATCGATCTCGGATGCAGAGCGCTCGGGGATTATCGACGTCTTGAAAGAATCCTGCCCAACGAAGATATGCCTCCCAAACGGCGCTGCGCGCGAAGCTGGAACCCGCGACTTTTACGAACGCATCGGCTTCAATCCCCGTCAAATCGAGATCGTTGCTACCGCTATTCCCAAGCGGGAATATTACGTGACCTCCTCTGACGGGCGCCGGCTGTTCGACATGGCTCTTGGACCGGTCACTCTTTCCTTCGTGGGGGCGTCAGGCAAAGCCGACCTCGCTCGTATCCGGGAACTTGTCTCCATTCACGCCAAAGACTGGCCGACCCAGTGGCTCATCGAAAGAGGGATCAATCGCTATGCTTGACCACAGGCTATCGCTGAAAAAGGGAACCGTAACCGTCGCGATTGTGACAGCTCTCGCTATCGGCACCCCGCCGCCGGCGTTTGCCGGCACGGCGACGGGCGCAGCAACCGAGTGGACACAGCTTGCCAACAATGCACAGCTCGTTGACCTTCTGAAAAGCTCCGGTCTGCAGGTCGACAATCAGCTGACGCAGATCAGCCAGCTGGCCGAGCAAATCCAGAACCAGATGAAGATTTACGAGAACATGCTGCAAAATACAGCGCAGTTGCCTGAGCACATATGGGGGCAGGTCGAGAGCGACCTCAATAAACTTCGTAGTATCGTGGATCAGGGTCAGAGCATTTCGTTTTCGATGGGAAACGCGGATGACGTCCTGAAACAGCGCTTTCAATCCTATGCCGATTTGCAAGCCGCAGCCAGCAATGGAACCGACCTGTCGTCGAACTACGCAGGTTGGTCGGAAACCAATCGCGATACCATCGCAAGTACGCTGAAAGCAGCAAGCCTGACGGCCGATCAATTCGACAGCGAGGAAAGCACGATGAACTCGCTTCGAAATATGTCGGAGTCGGCCAACGGTCAGGTGAAAGCCCTTCAGGTCGGCCACGAGATTGCAGCACAGCAGGTTGCGCAGATGCAGAAGCTGCGGGGCCTGGTTTCCCAGCAGATGACAATGACGGGAACCTGGCTGCAAAGCGAGCAGACCGACAAGGATCTCGCGCAGACTAGGCGCGAGGAATTCTTCAGCAGCACAGCACCGTCCACCTCCGGCGGGGAAAAGATGAAGGTGGAATGGTGAGAACGAAACTCATTCTGATTGCAATCGCATCGTTGCTCGCTATTGGCGTCACCGGCTTCTGGTTCGTGATTTCGGAGAAACAGGAGGCACAGCATCGCCGCGTGGAGTTTTTCGATTCGTCGAAATCCTATCCGACTACCGGCGGAGAGAAGATGAAGATCGAATGGTGAACCAATGACAACCTCCATCGGCGAAATGCGGCTGGCTCTGCTTCTTGTCACCATCCCTGTCATGATTACTCACCCTGCGCTTGCGCAGGAAGGCTCGGTTCTGACATCGCTCCAAACGCAAATAACTACCGCTGCCAAGGGATGGGAGACCACCATCATGGATGCTGCGAAATCGCTATTCTGGATCCTCGCCACTATCGAGATCGGACTTGCCGCTGTCTGGCTGGCATTGCAGGCGGCATCCCTTGATAGCTGGTTCGCCGAGCTTGTTCGACGAATCATGTTTGTCGGCTTCTTCGCGTTCGTCCTCTCTCAAGGCCCAGCCTTCGCCAAGGCTGTCGTCGACAGCCTCTTTCAGATTGGCGCCGGCGGAGGGACGGCTTCTCCTGCGGACGTTTTCAATGCTGGCCTGACAGTGGCGACGAAAATGTCTGAGAAGGTGCAGTTCGGCCTTTTCGAGGATAATGCGCTGGCGATCTCGGCCGCATTCGCCATGGTTGTCACGGTCATTGCTTTTTCTCTCGTCGCCGCAATTTTTGTTTCCGTCATGGTCGAGATGTATCTTGGACTTCTTGCGGGCATGATCATGCTTGGCCTCGGCGGTTCATCCTTCACCAAGGATTTCGCCGTCCGTTATCTGGTCTATGCTTTTTCGGTTGGCATGAAACTGATGGCGCTCGTGATGATCTCCCGCATCGGCTCCGAGGTTCTCATCGGACTTGCGAACGAACCAAATGTCGGAGACCAGTTTCAGACTGCGCTCGCGATCGCCGGCATTGCTGTCGTGGTATTTATCATCGCGATGTATGTGCCAAATATCATCCAGGGCGTGGTCCAAGGCGCGTCAGTCACAGGCGGAATGGAAACCATCCGCCATAGCGGGCAGACAGCCTCCTTTGCGACCGGCGCCGCATTTCTGACGGCGGGTGCTGCGGGAGCTGGATTCGCAGCAGCACAGTCGGCGCGTGCAGGTGGATCATCCGTCGCCGGCGCTACTCTTCGCGGAATCGGCGCCAGCTTTGGATCCGGTGCAAAAGCCGCAGGATCCGCGGCAAAGGAGAAGGCTATTGGTTCACCCGGCGCCTATGCCGGTTCAATCCTGGGCCTCGCCAACGCGAAACTGGATCAAGCCCGTGGCAAGGGATCTTTGCCGGGCCAACCGCCTGAACGCCAGGACAAATAGTAATCTGTAGACAAGGAAACTTATATGGCAGCGCCACGCGCCCCGGAAAACCCGTACCTTGCCGCACGGCAAGAGTGGTCAGAACGCTACGGCTCTTATGTCAGAGCGGCCTCGGCCTGGCGAACGGTCGGAATTCTGAGCCTCGGCATGGCCGTAATCGGCTTTGGGTACGCACTCTACCTGAGCACACAGGTCAAACTCGTGCCGTACATCGTCGAGGTCGACAAACTCGGGAACACCGTTTCGGCAGGATTTCCGCAGCAGATCGAATATGCCGATGCCCGGGTCATCCGGGCGACGCTCGGAAGCTTCATTACGAGCTTCCGCTCCATAACCCCGGATGCCGTCGTCCAGAAACAATATATCGACAGGACCTATGCGCTTCTGAGAACAAGCGATCCATCGACCCAGAAGATCAATGGCTGGTTCCGTGGCAATTCTCCGTTCGACAAGGCGGTGAATGCGACCGTCGCCATCGAGGTGAACAACATCGTCGCACTGTCGAACCAGACCTACCAGATCGACTGGACCGAGTATGAGCGGGATCGAAAGGGCAAGGAAATCGCCACACGCAGGTTTCGTGGCATTGCGACCGTCGCGATCACTGCGCCGCAGGACGAGGCCACGATACGGCTCAACCCGATCGGCCTTTACGTCAAGGACTTCGACTGGACCGCGCAACTGTAAGGGCAGGGGACTTCAATGAATATAAGGATACACCGGGCAGCACTCTGCTGCGTGACGGCGTTCGCTCTTTGGAGTGTGGGAACGACATCGGGCTTTACCCAAAGCCTTACAATCAATGAAGCGAAGGGAACGACCCTTTCCAACAAATGGCGTGGCCAGCGGGGGCTGGTGACGACCGGCGCAGACGGCAAGGTGATTTTCTTGTTTGGCGAGACCCAGCCGTCTGTCGTCTGCTCACCATTGCAGGTTTGTGACATTGAGCTTCAAGGCGGGGAGATTGTACGCGACGTGCTCGTGGGCGACACAGTGCGCTGGAAAATCGAACCGGCAACATCAGGTGCTGCAGGAGGTCAGGCAATTCACCTGATCGTCAAACCGTCGGAACCGGGTCTGATCACATCGATGGTGGTGACAACGTCAAGGCGCACCTATCACATCCAGCTTAAATCGCACCCAAACCAGTACATGGCCCGCGTCGGCTTCGAGTATCCTGAAGATGCCGCAACGAAGCTGTCCGATATCAACGCCCGCATCCAAACGATGACAAATCCGGACGGTGGAGTGCCACCGGAGCACCTCGCTTTCTCGTATGCGCTGAACGGCAGTGCGCCCTGGAAGCCAAAGCGCGTTTATTCGGATGGTCAGAAGACCTACATCCAGTTTCCGCGCATCCTCTCTGGCCAGGACGCGCCAGTTCTCTTCGTGGTTTCGGGCGGGAAAAACCGGATCGTCAACTACCGCATGAAGAACGACATGATGATTGTCGATTACAACGTCGACAAAGCCATTCTTGTTTCGGGCGTCGGCTGGCGCCAGCAGAAGATCACTATCCGGCGGGGAGACTGACCGATGCGCTTGAACCTTTTGCCATTCGTTGCCGCCCTTATCCTATCAGGTTGTCAGACCGGGAACGACGCCCTGACGACGAGTGCTGCGCCTTCCACTGTGTCCGGCCCCGCAGCAAGCGCAATCGCTGGCGATCTGGCCGGACGCTTTGCCGAGCAGGCCGGGTCCACCACCACCCCGATCAAGCTGCATACGGACACATCGGATTTTTCGACTGCGCTTGAAGCCGCGCTGAAGGGCTGGGGTTTTACTGTCTTGACGGATGACACGGCTGATTCAGGGAACGACAACACCAAACCGATCGAGTTGGCGTATTCCCTGGTCGACTTCGACGGACAGGTTCTGGCGAGACTATCCACTGAAACGCTCGAGCTTGGCCGGGCTTATGCGATCTCGGCTAGCGGCGCCACGCCGTCGAGCCCGCTCTCGTTGATGAAGCGAAGCTGAGGAAAGGCGATCATGGTACAGTCGCTCCAGCTCGGCAATCCGAGCAACACCACGCAAGAAAAAGGCATGAAAAGGCTCAACCGTCTGCCGGTTTTCTTCGGGATTGGCATCACGGTGGTCGTGGCCGCCGTACTGGTCTACGGCATCTCTTCCCGTGGACTGCGGTTTGGCGAAAAAAACCCAAGTGAAGCAGGCTCAAACGTCCCGGCTTCGACCTTCGCTGATCAGATGAAGCGTGGGGTGAAAGACGGCATCATCGGCGATCGCGAAGAGCAGCCCGTATTCCAGCCCGCGCGCCCAACCCAGACAAAGGTGGAAACCACGCCGGTTGAGGAAGAGCAGATAAAGCGGCAGGTCCGGGAAGAACGCCGGCCGCGGATGGAATCGGAGGAAGAATGGCTGGAGAGGCTTCGTCGCGAACAACGCGAGCAGGTCCTTCGTGAACAGCAGCGCCAACGCATGGCGAGCCTCCAGGCCCGCGCAACGGCGTTGGACTCGCCGCTCAAGGTCAAAATCTCGGAATTCGGGAATCTCCCGACCGATACACGGACATCTGACCGGCAACCGACCAGCACCAGCAGCGCCTCTGATCTCTATGCCACGGCCATGAAATCCGGTCTCATGGGTCAGAACGTCGATCCGAACGGCCAGACTTCGAAACAAGACTTCTTCAACGCCGACATCAAGGATCTTGGTTACCTGCCGAACCGGGTGGTTCCCCAACAGTCGCGCTATGAGCTGAAGCGCGGCTCAGTCATCCCGGCGACGATGATTACCGGCATCATTTCCGATTTGCCGGGCCGGATCACAGCGCAGGTGAGCCAGCACGTCTACGATAGCGCCACCGGCCACTTTCTGTTGATCCCGCAGGGGACCAAACTGTTCGGTCGCTATGACAGCAAGGTTTCGTTTGGCCAGAGCCGGGTTCTCGTGGTTTGGACGGACATTATCTTCCCGAATGGCTCGACGTTGCAGATCGGCGGAATGGCTGGAGCGGACTCGAAGGGGTACAGCGGCTTCGCCGACAAGGTCAACAACCACTATCTTCGCACCTTCGGATCGGCGGCGCTCGTCGCACTGATCGGGACGGGTATCGACATGGCGGTTCCCGAGAGCTCCACGCTCGCTACCCAGGATACAGCTTCAGACGCAGCCCGGCGTAATTTCGCGGAGACCTTCGGCCGCGTCGCCGAGCAGACCATCACCAAAAGGCTGAATGTGCAGCCCACGATCCGGATCAGGCCAGGCTACAAGTTCAATGTTCTGGTTGACCAGGATATCGTCTTCCCCGGACAATTCAGTGGTTGATGGCGTGTTGTTGCGCGGACGATAACCTGCATAGAGGGGAACTGAGACACCGAGCGCCTGCTGCATCAGCGCGCGAACGGTCTCAGAAACCTCGAAGATACCGCAGCAAACCGGAGAGCGACCATACCCGTCAGCACGTCCAACTTCTTCAACAGCCAGGCCCGCCCGGCGATAGACCCGCGCCAGGTGCGGTTCGTAATTGGAGACCAGCGCATGGATGCCATGGCTCAACCCACATTCGCACAACGCCAGCAGCAGCATGCCGAAAGCCCTCCCTGTTTCCAATCCTGGGAAGTCCTTGGAGAGCGTTTTCTCATCGAGACACATTCTTGTTCCCTCGAAAATGCCAGGCGCAATCAGGCTTGCTCCCGCGAAAGTGTCGCGGAAGACATCGTAGAGAAGCGTGGGCCCCGTTGTTGGCATCAGTCGTAGCGTTCCATAAAGACGATCCGCGCGATCATTGCACCACATCAAATAAGCCGGCCGCAGGTCATCATATTCGTCGCGTTCGCAATCCCCCTCGATCGTAACGGCCCAACCGAGTTGGTCATGAAATACGCGCTTGCGCAGCCGAAACGCCTGATCCATGAGGGACTTGTAACGGTTGTATTGATGCGCCTGAATCAAAATGAACAAGGTTTTTCCTCCAGCTGTTGATCTTTGCCGGAAAATGGCGGCTTGCCGCAGCTCACGAAATTCCCGCACATGGGCACACTCAAATGCGGGTATTGTCAGAACTACGCAGCGGTCAGCTCATATCGAGATCAGGCGCAGCTTCAGGGCAAGGGTGGCCGCCGCAGAGACTGTCCCGCAACCGAGTTTCGTCCTGGCCGACTTTAGATAACTGCGAGTCGTATGGTGCGAGAGGCCCAGAATGAGCGCGATGTCCTTGCAATCCTTGCCGAGCCCGCTCCAATACAGGCACTCACGCTCCCGTGGGCTCAGGGCCGGGATCGGATCACTCTCTCCGTGCAGCTCGAAGACTGCCATCTGGTGCACGAGATATGCGAGATCGACCCATTCGCTCCGATGCAGATCGAGCAGAACGTTCCAGTCTTCAGCGGACGTGGTCGAATTGAAAGACAGAATGGCGCGCCGGCCGGCTTTATCCGAAATCGGAATGGAGAAGCCGAAGCGGCCGACACCATGGCGCATTGCGTCCTCTAAGAACGTGAGCGTTTCGGACGCGAACTCGAGCTCTCGCCAATCGAATGGCAGCTGGCGCAGAAAGCCTTCCCGCGCGACTGGATCGATAGTGACATAGCCCTTCAACAAATAGGTGGACACCCACGCATCCGGGTAGGTCGTCCGCACGAACGGGGCGTCGAAATTACCGACCACAGTGGAAGCGAGATGGTAGGTAGTGAAATCCACGCGATAGACGGACTGTATCAAATGGAGGGCTTCGTTTACCGAGCCTGCGGTCCCAAGGTGCGCTTTGACGCTTGTGAAATCGGAGGGGTATCCTGTCACTTTACATTTCCAACACTGCGACCCGGCGATCCGCCGCGCATATCGGATGATCGATCAAACGTGTTCGGCAGAGATGAGGCATTTCAGGAGCTGGTGATTTATGCCGCTTGTTCTCGGAGAGCAACACAACTTTTCGATGAGAAAAAGGTCAAGCAATGCCGAGGTTAATTTAGTTGGACGAATGAACGTAATCTGTTTCAGTTTGAACACGAAAGCGACAACCACGCCTGCCTTCTTTTTTCAATCTTCCACAACGAGCAGACCTCCTGCGCCAACAAATCTGCGGTGGCGCCGAGGAGGATAGGCCGCTATAAACGCTGGTGAGGCAGTACGCACTGTCTCCGGGCTTTGTAACCCGAAGCACACCGGTTTGGCGCCCGCCGTTAGGGTGCCGAATTCCTCGACCTATGGTCGGGGAGCCGTGGACGTATGTCCAGGTTCCTCGGAACTAAAGGTCCATGGGCTGAGTGTGCTCGGTTACAAACTCCCCGATCGCCAGGGGTCAGGAACTATGCGGGGGCGTACCGCGCATTCCTGTTTTGGGAGTTGAACATGGATGCCGATGACCGATTGAATGGCGAGGCGGTCGATCTGAAGCCGCTGGTAGGGCTCCTGCATGGGCTTCCGTCATCAATCATTGAGCGCCTCACGGTCGATGCAATCCACGAGCATCGCACATTGTTGGAGCAGGCTGAAAACCTGTTCAATGAACTGCCCGCTGAGGTCAAAGCCGGCAAGGAAGCTGGTAGCAATGCCCATGTTGCCTATCTCGAAACAACCATCAGGTTGCACGCGCAAATGTCGGCCTTGACGACCCTGCTTCACATTCTGGGCTACACGCCAAAGGTCTGAACCGCCGGACCGCCCTAAATTAATCCCCGCCGAATTGCCAGCGCCACCACCTGCGCATGATTGGCCAGATTGTATCGTGTTCTTACATCGTCAATCGCCGAGCGGACGCCGGCATATTTTGCCTGTTCCAGTTCAGCGATCACTTCGACGGTCTTGCCAAGTGAGAGCCAGCGAATGTAGGTCGCCTGCTTCGGGGTCAAAACAATTTTTTCCTCGATGGACGGCGTGACCCGCAAATGCTCGAAACGCGTGTGAAGCTGGGAGACCGCTGATGCCGCTGTGATCGCATCGATTTCCACATCACCGGCCAGCGACGGCTTCGCCGATGCGAAGGTCAACATGGACATGGCTCCGTTGGCGGTTGCGACAGGAATGGAAACACCGGAGCGAATGTTGAAATCAGCGGCTCTTGAAAAGAAGTTCGTCTGCTCTTTGGAGAGCGAACTCTTGTCTGCCTCGCCGGACCAGGCAAAAGCGCGTCTTATGAGTTGCGCCTGCCGCATGACCGGATCGATGAACCGGTAGTCCAGCCTGTCGTAGATTTTCTGCCATTCGAAATCGTAGTTTGACACCGCGTAGGTCTGGCCGGGGCGAACATTGACGAAGGCATAGCCTGCGAAATCGAACCGTTCAGCGAGATTGGCCAGCGCGCCCTTCACCATGGACTGATCGTTTCCGATCACGGTGACATCCAACAGCTTTTCGACCCAGTTTGACATCCATACTCTCCCTGTGAAGCGCACCCTTCCCGCGGTGGCGGAATGCGGCTGCAGTCAGAAGGCCCGCGACGCACGCGAACAGCGACCTTGTAAAGAGTGAGGCTTATTCACTCGCGTAAGTTGATCGTCAAGGAACGGTTTTCTAGTTTGTTTTCGCGAGATTGAAAACCTCCGATTTTATTCACTCGCGGAAACCTGTGGCAGAAAGACGACGCATTGACTCTGTCTTTGCCCCGGGCGGCGCTTTCATCTGTCATTGCCTCGGAAAATGCACCATACCTTGAAGGCTTTTGGAGAAAGTTCAGGTTGCAGCTCACACACGACACCGAACAGCTCGCCCGCAAGGTGGCGGCCTGTGTAGGCCTCAGACCTGAGCAACTCATCCGCGCGGCGCTTGAGCGTGAAGCGAAGGCGCTCGGCGTTTATCACGGTCAGCCCGGCAAACAGCGGATGACCGTGGAACAGATGATCGCTCTTGGCAAGAAAGTCACTGCCCTGCCGCTGCTCGATCCGCGCTCCCCAAAAGAGATTATGGACGAACTGAACGAGCCATGATCGTCGTCGATTCTTCTGCTGTGGTCGTCATCCTCGAAGATGAAGACGACCGTCTTCTTTATGCTCATGTCATTCAGGACGCTGACGATCTCACCGTCTCGGCCGTTAAAGCTCACGAGTGCCGTCGTTCTACGTCGTAGGCGAGGCCCAGAGGGTGAGCAGATCATCTGGATCTTTCTGGCCGATAACGGCATTCAGATCGCTCCCTTCGATGAGGAGCAGACTAGAAAGGTATCCGAAGCGTTCGGACGATACGGCAAGGGCATAGATCCGAAATCCAGGCTCAATCTTACCGACTGCGCGTCGAATGCACTCGCAAAGAGCCTGTCAGTTCCTTTGTTGTCAAGGGCGATGAATTCATACACACCGATATTGAGGTCGCAGTTCGCTTAGCCGTGCAAGCGACGAAATTCAACGCGTCGCTACTGCCTTCTCACCCGTGACATTTCGATCCTGAGACGCAACCTGCTGGCGTCCGCTTCAGTTAAGCCAGTCTGGCCCAACACAAAACGAGCACGCAGCACTTTACCAACTTGACGAACTTAACCAACCTTGCCATATATAGTCTTCTGAACGAAGGGTGAGACATGGCATCTCTGAAGTCAAAAACCAACCTACGCGACGGTGCAAGTGGGCGCGACAAACCGGGCGCAGAATCCATGGCTTTTTTCCTGACCACAGGCGCCGCCCCGCTGGCGAAGGGGAGAGCCGCTTTCAAGATCAAGATCCCGGACAACGCATCAAAAGCGCTGACCAGCAATCCCAATCGCGTTAGGGCGCTCCTCCAGGAATACGGGCAGGCGATAGCAAAAAGCCGTTCTGCTGGCCGCCCGGTCAGCTTCCGTGTCGATGTCGATTCCGAAGGCGAGATGGTTGTCACTCCCGTTGAGGAGGTTGAAAAGGCAACTGCGCCTGTCGCGGAGGAAGAAGATGCACTGGAACCGGAGTTGGAGCAGGCGTTGGTGGCCGCGCGTGCGCGGGGACGCTTAAAGGCTGCTGAGGTCCTCAGCGGCACTGACATGCTGAATGCCGACGAATTCGCCAAGCTGCTTGGCACAACACGGGTAACGGTGAATTCAAAGCGCCAGAGCGGACTGGTGTTGGGACTAGATGGCGCGAAACGCGGCTTTCGGTTCCCGGATTGGCAGATCGATGCCGATGGAAAGCCCTTTGCAGCGCTTGCAACGCTCTATGAACGACTAGGCGGAGCCTGGGCGGTTTATCGCTTCCTGGTCCAGCCACACGGAGAACTAGACGGATTGACAGGCCGCGAGGCATTGGAGCGGGGACGGGCCGAGCAAGCGCTCGAGGTTGCCGAGAGCATTGGTCGAGATTTCCGCTAAATGGCAGGTGTTCTGCCGCCTCCCGGCTTTGCGAATGCAAGCCTTCACCTGCACACGGTCGCGGCGGGGCTTCGGTTCGGTCGCATCTATCCGGGCAGATACCCCGATCCGCTGGGCTTTGGGAAGACGCCGAGCCGTTTCAGCGATCCCCGGCGGCGCAAATTCGCCAACCGGTTCGGGCTGCTCTATTTGGGCGATACGGTGAAGGTTTGCTTTCTCGAAGCCGTTCTGCGCGACCAGCGCGATGGGATCCTCGGCGACCTACCGATCGCTGAGTCCGAACTATATGACCGTCATTTTGCGGAGATCGAGGTCACTACGCCATTGACGATGGTCGATCTTCGCGATGACGGGCCGATCAAAATGGGTGTGCCGACGGATGTCGCGAAGGGCTCAAAGCAATCCCTCGCACGGCAATGGGCGGTCGCCTTCCATGAACACCGTACACAAGTGGACGGTGTTATCTACCCGTCTCGGCTCAACGGCCACACGAACCTTGCAGTTTTCGACAGAGCCATCGGAAAACTGAAGGCGGTCGGGACGAAAAAGCTGATCCTTGCTCCCGGTCTGGCTGATGTGCTCAACGACCTCAATGTCGCAGTTATCGAACCGGATCCCTGATGTCTTGCCTGTCTTCAAGGTAGAATCCAGCGCTACTTCTGCCCACCGATCCGGGACAAATCGACCCGAATTCCCGCAGCCCCAATCTCTTTCTCGTCTGAGCGCTCCGCTTCGCTCTGGGAGAGCGTAGCTCCAGCCGGTGCGTCCGTGATGTCTGGAACAGATTCTTTTCGATCGACGATTGCTCCGCCTGGGTCCTCCGCCTGAAACACGCTCTGCCCCTCGAACTGGCCAGTGTTCCAAGCGTAAATAGCATCTTCAAACACCAGGGGAAACACCTCCTTGCTCGTCGCGTTGCCATACCATTTTGCGACAATGCGCATTATCCTGGCGAACATCTCCGTCCCGATGCGAAGGTTTTCGCAGGGGTCGACCAGATCTGGTTTCAGCTCGGATGGGTCCTTTACGCCCACACCCGCCGGAAACTGTGTCAGACCCACACGCACGACGGCTTGCCCGCCGTACTGGCGTATGACCTCCATCGCCTCATCGGGCGTTTTCGGTTTAGGTACGAGGATCAGCCGCCCTCCGGATTTCACCGTGACGGCCAGCGGGTCGCCAGGACCGACCGCAGATACGAACTGCTCAACGATCGCGGGTTTCAACAAGGGATCAGCACATTGTTCGATAAAGGCAGCATCCATGACGAAGGCTCCAAAGTTCAGGTATTGAAGGAAATCACAAGAGGGACGCCAAACAAGTCGGACCAAGCCTTCGCGCTCGCGCGCTGGATCGCAACGATGTTGCCGCCTGCTGTCCACCAGCCATTGCCGATCAGAACAATCGCGTCGGGCCGATAAATCATCGAGTGGAGAATGGGCCAGAGCACGAGTTGTTCGTAGCAGATGAGAGGCGCGATCTTCTTGCCAGCGATCTCGACAACGGGGTTTGCGAAAAAGCTGGCGCGGGCGCCGCCGGTCTGCCCGGTCCATCGCTCCCAGGGACGCCACATCGACACCGGCACGGGCATGCGCTCGTGATAGAGGACATTTCCGCCATCGGAATCGATGGCCATCATGACGTTGTCGTAACCCTCAGCGTCGATCACTGCCGCGCCGGCGATTACCGTCACAACGGTCCCTCGCAATCCTTCCCGCCAGAGACGTTCAAGAGTAGGCGTCCCGAAACCCAGTGCGCTTTCAGGCAGAACCACGACGGCTGCGCCGGCTCCCTCAGCCTCCCGAACGAGGCCGATCAATTGGTGTTGACGTTCAAGCGAACGATCGCGGCCTAGGCTCGAACCCATTTCGAGGTCGACACCACGCCACCCCTCCAATAGGATCTGACTTGTCCCCGATGCGGCGGACCAAAGCCATAGACCTGATAGGGCAATGGCGATAGTCGGCCCGATCCGGGTTACGAGACCGACCAGGCCGGCTGTCAACGCGAAAAGCCCCCACCATCCCCATCCCGGAAACAAAATGCCGGCCGCCGTCAGCGGATGCGCCCAGCCTGTGATGCCGAGCGGCGGCAGACCGGTGAGAGCCAAGATCAGGAGATAGCGCCCTGCTTTTGCCGAGCCTGATCGCGCCGTCCAGAGTGCCGCATGGACAGCTACGAAAGACGATGCCGCCACGATCCAGAAGCAGAGCCCGACCCAGAGATCCGCTGAAAAGAACTGGCCGACGCCGACAGGCAATCCTCGTGACGCCGCCAGGAAATAGCCGGCCGCGACCAGGGCCGCGGCGATGCGCGTCGGTGATCGCGCCCACAGAAGCGGGAAGAAGGTTGCCGCAGGCAGCAGGGGCGCCTGGCCGCTCCAGCCGATCGTACCAACAACGACGGCGAGGGGGACGAGAACGGCAGTCATCGTAACGTCACGGCGCATAGGTCAACACCTCTTGCGCTAGACCGAGAACACCGGAATCCGGAACCGGCCCGAAATACCGGGAATCCCATGAGCCGATGAAATCTGAGTGCAAATACACCTCTCCGGCCCGCACCACTCCGCCTCGATCATGACGCAGAGATCGTCCTTTTGCATCCTTCTCCATGATGCGGGATCTCAGGACTGGTACGCCATCAATGGCAACACGATCGGTGACGTCGACGCGCTGTCCGGCGACCGCCACAACCATCTTGATCAACGGTCCGAACCTGCCGGGGCAAAGACCCGAACGGAGATATCCACGTCGGCGCGCCTCGCGTATGGCGGCGTTGTCCGGCGGACAAACGAACACCATTTCACCGGGCCGGATCGAACGGGTGATCTGAACAATGCGCCAAAGGCCGAGCGGCTCGCTCGGCGTCGTGTTGATCCGCAAACCACCGATATAACCTGCGACCAAAAGGAGGACCAACAGGCCGCAAGCCAGTGACAAAGTGCAGAATGCAAAGCGTCGTTGACGGTGCATCGTGCCTGGTTCCATCCCAGCAGCCGTCATTTGAGGGAAAGTCCCTTGGTCTGAGTTTGACGTGCCGTCTCCGCTTGCTTCAGCGCCAGCGTAGTGCGCTCGTGCACGGCGAGCTGCTGTACTGTGCGCATGCTGCTCCAAGCTGCTTGCACCTCGCTCTTCTGGATCGGGCTCATGCCTGCCGTCAGCTTATGAAAGGCTTCACCGTTTGCATCCTTTGCCGACAGCGGCAACAGGCTTCGTTCTCCAAAACGTTCCGATACGGCCTTGGCAAAACCTTCGAGTTCTGCCTTGACCATTTTGTCGGCAAGCACAAACTCGAGACCGGCAGGTAGGTCATTTCGATCGATCGCATCGCGCAGCCGCTCAAGCATCTGCCTGGCCGATGCAGAGAGCGCCGGGATATCGACGGAAACTTTGAGGCGGACTGCCCGCTCCTCGGTTTCATGCTTGCGCTCAGTTTCTGCTCGTACGGTCAGATAACGCTCAAGGTTGCGCGCCAAGGCGGGCGCGTTGAGAAGCGCCGTATCGCGCGCCGCCCTCTCCGTGCGGCCGGCGAAGATGCCGGTCTTGCCCTTTAGTGCTCCAAAACTTGCCGGCTCAGCTGCGATCTTTGCGAGCGTTGTCTGCGCTCTTGCCGGATCCTTGAGCATGGCATCGACATTGACCGCCTTGAACGCGGTCTCCGGCTCGGCGAAGATCTGGTGGAAGCGTGTTGCAACCTCCTGCCATTGCCTTTTGAGACCGGGATCGGCGGCGAGACGATCCTCGACGGCATGGTTGATCGATTTCGGGAAAGTCGTGATGCCTGATACCATTGGCTTTGTCTCCATGACGGGTTCCGGGGTCGCCCGAGTATTCGACCGCTTGATCCCGAGCTGCACGCCGATCGTCGCAAGTCGAGCGGCGAGATCGACGACCCTGTCTTTCTGCCGCACGGTCCAGTCGAGGCGATCGCGAACGAGGGTGCGGGCGACGTTGACCAGATGCAGGCCGCGCGCGTCGGCAAAACGAAGAGCCGCGCGATAGAAGGTGCCTTTTTCGTAATCGAGCGTTGTCTCTTTCGAGTTCTTGCGGGATAGGAGCTCGACGAGACCGCCAGACTTGGCGAAGGAACGACTGCCGTAATAGACTGCGAGATCCTCACGATGGCGGGTCATCGCCACATATGTCAGGTGACGATCGAGCGAGAGCGAGGCCAGTACCTTGACCCGGTCAACCGTTGCCCCCTGGCTCTTGTGGATCGTGGTCGCGTATCCATGATCGACGTTGTTGTAGAAGCGCTGCTCTACCGTGATCGATTGCCGGTGTTGGCCTTGCCCAATCTCGGCAACAATACGGCCCGGAGCGGCGTCCACGATCTTTGCCAGCATTCCGTTCTTGACGCCGAGCGAGCCTTCGTTCTTGAGGAAGACGATTTGATCGCCGACGGCAAACCGGCGGATCCCGTCTTCCGTTTTGAAGGCGTGACCGGCCTCGACGAGGCCACGCTCCACCAGCTTGGCGCGCGCCATCGTGTTCAGCATCCGCACATCACGGCGAAGATGGGCGAGGATAAGCGAGGACCCGGCCGGATCGTATTCCCGATTCCAATCGGAGATGAGATTTTCGACTGCTTGAGACTTCAAGGTCGAACCCATCATCCTACCATTGGCGCCATAGGATGCGACGGCTTTACCGACATGGCCGCGGGCAAGACCGAGTGAAGCATCGCGCATCCATTGCTCGCGCTGGCGATAGATGGTTTCAAGTTCTGCGTAACCGATGCGATCGGCAATGGCGCGGAAGGCCGCACCCGCTTCGATCGGCTGCAGCTGCTCGGGATCTCCGACGAGAACGAGCTTTGCGCCGCGCAGCGTTGCCGCTTCGACGAAGAGTGCCATCTGTTTCGACGACACCATGCCGGCTTCGTCCAGGACCATAACAGTCTTGTCGTCGAGATGGTCACGCTCCTGGCTCCAGCGCAGCTCCCAAGACGACAAGGTGCGGGAAAGAATGCCTGCTTCCTTTTCCAAGCCTTCGGCAGCTTTACCGGCGAGCGCGGCGCCGACGACGCGATAGCCGGCCGCCTCCCATGCCTCGCGCGCAGCCTTCATCATCGTGGTCTTGCCGGCGCCGGCACGGCCGATCACGGCCGCAATCCGCTCAGGACCTGAGACATGCTCGATCGCGACCTTCTGCTCATCCGACAGATGGGTGTGACGCGCAAAGGTCGCCTTGAGGACGGCTGCGCGGACGTCATGGAAATCGCGCCCGGACAACCAGATCGCCCGGTTGGCCATCTCTGCCTCGAGCCGGATCATCTCGCGCGTCGTGTACCGCGCTGGCGTCCTAACACCAGAGGTAAAGTCGATCCGCTCCCGGTCGAGACGCAGCACGTCGGGATGCTGCATGATCCGCACCATCAGGCTCTGGAAGATGGCGGCGTCATCAACATAGCGGTGGAGTATCTTCGCAACGTCGCGTTCGTCGAAGACGCTCTTTTCGCGGGTGATCAGATTGAGCGCGATGCCTGGATTGCGCTGAATGCGCCTAACATTCTCAGTGCGTCGCTCCTCTTGCAGCTCAATCCGCTCGAGCTTCGGTGACCAAGTCGAGGCTGACGCTTTCTCCGTCTCCGATTTGCGTTCGATCGCGGTGGCGCCGACGCCGATATGGATCGTTGGCGTCAGGTTGATGCCCTGCTTTTCGAACGACCGGCCGTCGATGCGAATATCGAGGCCGGCAAGGGCGAGATGCCTGTTTTGGGTGGCAAACCATCCATCACGAAAGGCCTTGAAGTCCTCGGCGCCACCAGCCCAAAGTTCGTAAACGATCTTACCGGCGTCATTGCGCATGGGTTGTCCGGCTGGACCGAGAAGGGCGACCTTCTTGGCGCCGAATCCATCCTCGCACAGAGGCCGCAGCGTGGTCATCAAGTGAACATGTGGGTTGCCGGGCGCGTCGTGATAAACCCAGTCGGCGACCATACCTTTCGAGGTAATGTGCTCGACAATGAAGTCGCGCATCAGCGCAATATTTTGCTGGGCTGAGAGTTCGATTGGCAGCGCGATGGTGATGTCCTTGGCGAGTTGCGCGTCGATACGCTTCTCGAACGCCTCGACCCTGTTCCAGAACGCTTCCGAGGCTCCGGCGACCGGGCGGTCGGCAATCATGGCGCGTAACCAGTCTGGAGCATCGCCTGGGACAGCAAACTCTTCATGGAGCAGCCCCTGTTTGCGGGTGTAGTCGATCGTCCTCGCTTCCCGCTCGTAGTCCATCCTGGCGCAGTGCCGGTAGGCCGCAGACAGCACAGCGCTGCGGCCGGAACCGCGGGCGACGATGCTGACTGAGAAATGCGGGACGGCCACGACCAAGGCGCTCCTTCTTTCAAACGAATTCAACCGGTTCGTCTGGAGCGGGATTGCCTCGGCCGCTGGCCGAAACAGCACGTCGCGTCAGCGACGTATAATTGCGCCCTTGGATCCGCTCCTTCGGAACGGCGGGATCATTCGCCAAATACTTGCGCTTTGGCGAGGTACAAATTTGTACCTGTCCTGCCGGGGAAAAATCGGGAACTCTCCTTCAGGAATTCCTCAGACCTCACTGGAGATTGCATCCCGATGAAAAAGCCTACGTCGAAGATCCGCGAAGAACTTGCCCGTCTGCAGGAACAGCTGAAGCAAGCCGAAACACGCGATGTCGAACGTATCGGCCGCATCGCGTTGAAGGCAGGCCTTGGCGAAATCGAGATCGAAGACGTGGCTCTTCAGGCGGCGTTCGAGGACGTGGCGAAACGGTTTTGCGGAAGCCCAGGATCAGGGAAGGCTGGATCAACAGGAAAGGAAAGGGGCAGCTCTCGCTCACGCGCAACGTCGGAAACCGCGCCGATCGGCTCTGGCGCTGCTACGGGCCAGGCTGGCGAGGCTTGAGCGCATGCAGCGGCTAACGACGACAGAGGCTCGAAAAAAGGATGCCCGCGAGAAGATCGAGCTGGGCGGCCTGATTGTCAAAGCCGGGCTGCGCTATGAGAAGCGCGCGCTGCTGCTCGGTGTGCTGATCGAAGCGAAGAAAAGGATCAGGGGTGATGAGACGGAGCGATCACGGCTCATCGCAATCGGCGCGGAGGCATTCGGCGATGACGGCAAATAGGGTTCTGCTCGCCGTTGTGCCGCCACTGATAATGATTGCCATCGCACTCGCATTACCAGGGGTCGAACAGTGGCTCGCGACGTTCGGAAAAACGGCAGATGCGAAAATGACGCTCAGTCGGATCGGTCTGTCACTACCCTATGTCACAAGCGCTACGATCGGGCTGATCGTTCTTCTTTCTGCCAACGGATCGCTCAACATCAAGACGGCAGGATGGGGCGTTTTGGCTGGATCGGGCGCCGTCATTGTGCTGGTCGCCATTCGGGAAGGGACGCGGCTTTCGCAATTCGCGGAGCAGATTCCCACTGGCAATGCGATCCTGTCCTATCTGGATCCGGGAACGATGGGCGGCGCGGCGGCAGTTTTGGTCTGCGGCATCTTCGCGCTTCGCGTCGCGGTGATCGGCAACGCCGCATTTGCACGTTCCGAGCCGAAGCGTATTCGCGGCAAGCGCGCGCTGCACGGCGAGGCGGAATGGATGAAGTTGCCGGCTGCCAAAAAGCTGTTCGGGGAGGGTGGCGGTATCGTCATTGGCGAACGTTATCGTGTCGACCGGGACAGCACGGCAGCACTCACTTTTCGTGCCGATAATCCTCAGACATGGGGCAGCGGCGGCAGGTCACCGCTGCTTTGCTTTGATGGCTCCTTCGGTTCGTCTCATGGGATCGTCTTTGCCGGCTCGGGCGGGTTCAAGACGACGTCGGTTACGGTGCCAACAGCACTGAAATGGGGCGGCACGCTGATCGCGCTCGATCCATCGAACGAGGTGGCGCCGATGGTCAAGGCCCACCGGAGAAATGCCGGTCGTGATGTCGTTGTTCTCGACCCTAAGCACCCGGAAGTCGGGTTCAACGCACTTGACTGGATCGGTCAGCATGGTGGGACGAAGGAAGAGGACATTGCTGCCGTTGCCTCATGGATCATGAGCGAGAACGGCCGCGCCAGTGGCGTGCGTGACGACTTCTTCCGTGCCTCCGGCCTGCAGCTGCTGACTGCGATCATCGCCGATGTATGCCTTTCGGGTGGTACAGAAAAACGAGAGCAGACGCTACGGACGGTGCGCATGAACCTCTCAGAACCGGAGCCAAAACTAAGGGCCCGGCTGCAAGAGATCTATGACAATTCGGAATCCGATTTCGTAAAGGAGAATGTCGCGGCTTTCGTCAACATGACGCCCGAGACCTTCTCCGGCGTCTATGCCAATGCGATCAAGGAAACGCATTGGCTGAGCTATCCGAACTATGCCGGTCTCGTGTCCGGATCGACCTTTTCCACCGACGACATCGCCATTGGGAAGACCGACGTATTTGTCGCGTTGGATCTTAAAACGCTGGAGACCCATGCCGGTCTCGCGCGGGTGATTATCGGCTCATTCCTGAACGCCATCTATAATCGCGACGGTGCGATGCCGGGACGCACTCTGTTTCTGCTCGATGAGGTCGCGCGGTTGGGTTTCATGCGGATCCTCGAGACAGCACGCGATGCCGGACGCAAGTACGGGATCACGCTTCTTATGATCTATCAGTCGATCGGCCAGATGCGCGAAACCTATGGTGGCCGTGACGCCACTAGCAAATGGTTTGAAAGCGCAAGCTGGATCAGCTTTTCGGCGATCAACGATCCGGAAACGGCGGAATATATTTCCCGGCGCTGCGGAACGACGACGGTCGAGATCGATCAGGTCAGCCGCAGCTTCCAGGCAAGGGGATCGTCACGAACCCGATCAAAGCAGCTGGCCAGCCGCCCGCTGATCCAGCCACACGAAGTTTTGCGCATGCGCGGCGACGAACAGATTGTGTTCACCGGTGGAAATGCGCCGCTTCGGTGTGGCCGTGCCATGTGGTTCCGCCGCGACGACATGAAATCCTGCGTTGCCGAAAACCGCTTCCACGGGAAGCGTGAAGCAACGGAGAAACCGGTTTGAGGAACGATAGACCTCCAGGAATCCGGCGATGAAATATTCGGATGCGCGCGAGTCACATGTTACGGCGGACGAAGCGGTCGAGGAATGCCGCATCTCGGCAATCCCGGATCCTGATTGATGCCTTTCGGCTATCGCGGGAGGAACGTCACCGGAATCGGCGAAGACCACAGGTGGGCTTCGTTCGCTTCAGCGAATAGAGCCGTACGCCACAGGCGGACCGCCCAAACTCTCATCACCAACGTGAATCGATCAGGCCAATCCGATTCATAACTCTCGTTGGACACGGACAGGGGAATTTCCGATCCTGCCACTATGATCGCGCAGCCCTACCATTTGTATGTCGAACGCAGCGACCCCTCAAGGAACATGGCTCGGTATTACGCCATGGAAATCTCGATGACATTGTTCGGAGAGGCCTGTCTGACGCGGTCATGGGGACGTATCGGTAAACGTGGTCAGAGCATGAACCATCATTTCGAGCGGGAAGAAGAAGCAGTGGACCTGTTTCTCGATCTCCTTCGCCAGAAGCGAGCCAGAGGCTATCGACCCGCTGGCTGTGAAAGCCGCAAAACCCGATCTCATACACACACATAGTCTGAACGCCATGACACCAAGAACCACTCAGGATTAAAGCTGGTAGCCTCGTTGCGATACGGCGCTATCTGGAACGGTTGACCTCGGCCAATGACTTTCGGCGCGCTAGGAATTCCCTCAGGATAGGCAAGAAGAACGCCTTGCTGAAGCGACCGATCGGAGGCTCAGGTTCCAGGTAGAACGACCGCCCGATGATGTCGCCATTGAACTCGTCAAGGATGATCCAGAGACGCAAGTCGACATCGAGGCCCGTCCGGCGTTTTTCAATGGCTGGTATTTCCACCGCGAACCGGTTTGGCCGGGGTTGCTTCGTCGTGATGGGAAAGAACAATACGAGATCCCCGTCCGCTCGCGGGATCCGGACGCCGACTGCCACCGGTCGGTCTTTGCGCCCCTCTGTTTCACCCTTTCCGGCTTCACGGCTCCATAGATAGGGATAACGGATGACCGCCGCTGTCTGGATCTCGTCATATCCACTCATCGGTTTGTCTCATCACTGTCGGCGTAAGCATCGACCGCGCCCTCGAATTCGGCGAGCAGTGCATCGGACATGGTCTCAAGCGTGCCGGCAGCACGCATATCGGACTGGCGCATCAGGCGCTCATAGTCTTCGATGTTGAGCAACACCAGCCGCGGCTTGTTGCGCTGGGTGATGGTAACAGGATGGCGCAAGGCCTCGGCGATGATGTCGCCTGACTTCCGCGAGAGGTCACTTGTCGTATAGGAACCGGTTCTGCTCGTCATCTACGTATCTCCTCGCGGTGAAATCACGGTGAACTGGATACATATCCCCACCACAGAGATCTTACAGCAAATACAGCATTGCTGCAAATTCTGTATATGGCGAACCTATCTTTTTGATATGACACCTGTTGCAGCGGGGAAAATTCTGGCGGTGACAGATTGCGACCAGACGCACGAGCTGCAACATCCCCGATGTCGATGACTTCATCGACAAGGAATCTGAGCATCGTGTCGCGCGGTGGTGACACCGGTCGTAGGCCGCTTCCCGAAGGGGATGATCTACCGCCCTCAGAAGGGCGGCCCGGCGTCGATACGACCCTCCTGTTCGGCCCTGGCAACGATCAACTCGGCCTCGGCAAGTTCGAGGTCCACCGCGATCTCGCGGCGTTCCCCGGCGTCGAAAGCGTTCCTGAGTTCAGCCAGCAGTTCTTCAATGTGCTGTTCGATGGTCATCGTCGTCATCTCCTGATGTTTGAGAAAGATGACACCGGCATTCGGGAAGGTGAGGCGGGGTCAGGGATCGCACCAGCGACCGCCGGAGGCGGCGCGTGGGGGAGCCGAAATGCGTCAGTATTTTGGGGGTACCGCGCGTCCTTGAGGCCGCCTTGCCTGAGCGACACGATCGGTTCGATCTGAGCAGACACCCAATCTCTCCGCATGGTGGCAGAAAGTCTGGGGCGGGCTCGACGCTCGGTCCAGACTTCTTTATCCGCACGCGAGATGGCCCCGCTCAGTGAGCGGGGCCGGTGGTGTACCTGTCAGGCGTCCCGCTTCGGGCGGTTCCAGACCAGCGTGTAGTCGCCGTCCTTCTCGGCCGGCCACAGGGCCGCGTTGATTGGGGCATTGAAGCTCGGGTCGTCGAGCTTGACGGAGATATAGGGCTCACCGTCGTTGGAGACCTGGTTCCAGCCCGCGCCGATCTCGACACTGGCCCCGGCGGTGATGCGGAAGTCGGGGGCGTCACGTGAGGTGCGTTCGATGGGGTTGAGGCGGGCCTTGAGCTGGACGGTGAGGGTGCGGACGTTGCCGGAGATTGCGTTACCGTTGGTGGTGAATTCGCCGATGATAGCCATGGTCGTGATCCTTTCGGTTTGTTCGGGTCGCGACCATCGCGACCTCGATGGCTGTCACAATGATCGGAGACGATCGGGCCGCACCCCTTGGGGCCGCAACAGCGTGGAGGACGGCCGGGGACGGGCTTTTTGCTTCGCGGTGCAAAGCGCGTTCACGCGCGGCGGAAAAAGACCGGGCACGGTCGTTGCGGAAAGACGATCGAGGCCTGGCCGCTCTTCGATCAGACATGCCACATCGAGGACGTGGTGGCCGCGCCGGCAATCCCCAACCGCAAAGGATTCGGAAATGGCGGTAGTTCTTCGGTACAGACGCTGCCGACGGCAACATGGTGGCTGACCTGCATTGGTGCTCCTGTCATGCCATGCTGGAGGGCTATCTGGAATCCAGGATTGCCTTGATGACGTCTCCACGACCTGCCGCTGACGGTTGATGGTTATGTTGATCACTGTAGCGACTGTGACTTCTCGGATGGCCGCGCACCTTGGGCAAGATCGCTGACACATCATGCAACCACCTCGATTCCGGCTTTGTCGACGGTGAATGACACGACAACCTGCTGCTCAGGCGCGATGAAGCCAAAACCCTGACCGGACATCGCTGTTCTGTCCACGCAAGGGGCCTTGTTTCGGGCGACCCTTCGGTTGCGACGGGAGAGGACAAGCAGGACAGTGGCAGTCCTCACTCATGAGTATCGAAATCTGAAGGGGCAGGGCGCGCCCTGCCCCTTCAAGCATTCGAGCAGGAAGCCTCAGGCGGCCTCTTCTGCAATTTCAGCCGTTGGCTGGAGATCGTGCAGATAGGCGACGGCGCGTTGCGCATGTGCCGCCGCCTGGAAAATCGCCCTGCGGTCGCCGTCGAGGAGCTTCAACCACGAGGCCACGTAGCTTGCGTGATCCGGCCGCGGCTCCAGCTCGGGCACGATGCCGAGATCTGCGCAAAGGAAACTGGCGCCAATGTCGGCACACAATTCTTCTCGGGCGCGCTCGGTGCGATCCTTGTGATAGCGGCTGAGATCCCTGTTCAGCCGGTGGCTTGCGCCGGCCCAATGCGTTACCTCATGGCCGAGGACCGCGTAAAAACTCTCCGCATCCCGAAACGTCTCGATTCCCGGCATCTGGATGGTATCGGTCGATGGCTGATAAAAAGCTTGGCCTCCCCCGTGCCGGATCACCGCTCCGGTGTTAGTAAAGAAGCGATCGGCATGCTCAATGCGGTTGAAGGGCTCGGCAACAGGCTCCGGAGGGAGTTGATACTGGTCAGGAAGACCGTCGATCTGGTCGCAGTTGAATACGGTGTAGGCTTTGAGGAAGGGGATGTCGCGGTCAACCTCGCCGCCGCTCGCATCCTTCTCGGTCCTGGTAAACCGGCTGGCATAGACGACGGTCGCACCGCTCTCACCCTTGCGAACATGGGCGCCGAGTTCATTTGCCTGCCTCAGCGTCATCCAGGACGCAGACGTGTAGCCGCAGGCAATGCTCTCAGACCAGAGCAGCAGCACATTGAGCCCGCTATAGGGCTGGCCATTATGGCGCAGCGGCCGGCTGACCTGGCCGGCCAGATTGCCGGCGCTCCAGGGCTGCACCCAGGGACGCACGCCCTTTTCCAAATCTGCGACAATGCGTTCCGTGATCCGCGTGTAGATATCTCTACGCGTACTATTTTTCGACTTCCTGCTCATTTCCAAACCTCCTTCTCCACTCTTTGCCCGCCTTCCTGTGGCCTGACATTGGCGTGAGAAGACTTGCCAAAGGCCGCCTCCGTGATGGAGGCGACCTCAATGTCGAATTTGCGTGTCTCGGCTTAATCGAAAGCTGATAGCTGCGCGGTTGCCGCCTTGCGATCAACGGACTGGCCGGGATTTTCGACTGGGCGGTTGAAGGGCTTCCAGGCCTCGCCGACGATCTGTTTGTAGGCTGCGACCGCGCCTTCAGCAGCCATCCGGAGCGCGTGCGCCTGGATACCAATGTCAGCTGCGAACTCCCGCTTGCGCTGGGCGGCGCTGTCATAGCCGACAGGACCGTCGAGATCCTCATCGCGGGCATCAGTTGCACCCTTCGCGGTGGCATCACGCGCATCGGTGACAGCGCGGCTATAGAACTGACCGGCTCCGTGGGCGGATCCGACATAGGCGCCGACGATGCGCTGGAGATGGATCTGCATCGCCCGCTCTGCAAGCCCGTCGGAAAGGGCGGTGGCGGTCTCATTGAGCAGGCGCTCATGCATGTCACGGATTCCGTCGCTGTCGACGATTGTGGTCCCGAAACTCTCAGCGATCTTGAGAGCCTGCACCTCATCCGGGCATGTCAAGCGGACCATCTCGATGGTGGCACCCTTGCGGAGCTGGAGGACGCGGGCTGGGTTGCGAGCGGACTGACGGGACTGGGTTGCGGGCTTTGCCATAATGGTTTCCTTGTTTGCTTGCCGAAGCGGTTCCGGCCCCTTGGCCGGTCTGCCCTTCGGTGCGGTCAATAGGAACCGGCAAGGGACGGGGGTTTCCGGGTCCGGGCGGGACAGATCGAGCGAAGCCGGTGCGCGGGCAAGCGAGGCCGAGAGCCTTGCGAAGGCAGCGTGGCTGCTTTGTGATGAGCGGCATGACCGGCCGCCCCGCGGCGCGCCAGCGGCCTTGAAACACCCGGCCGCTGGTTCAGACCGCAACAAAACCGAGAGGCAGACCGGCCAAGGGGATCGGGTCAAAGTGCCAAAGCACAAGGGAAGCTATGGCGAAGCCCGCAACCCCCACCCCGCTTGTCGACAGGGGAAGGGTCAAGTCCAGCCTGAGGGCAGTGACATCATACACGGTTCATGCTGCATGCTCTCGCAATGGAGCGCCAAGCTTTGCCAGGTGTGCCGCGATGGCACGATCCTGAAAGTTCAATTTGTGGGCGCGCGCCTTATTCTCACCGCGCCGCTCCAACTCGAGGCGCTGGAGATGAGATTGGAACTCCAGGTCGGAAACGGGGGCAACAGGGGCCCTCCCGTTTGTGAGATCGGTTGTTCGCCTTCTGCGTAATCGCGATGCGCTCGGTGCGAGCCCCCGATCTGTCTGCGTACCAGGTCGATGTGATGGTGCGTCTGGTGACGCGCCGCCTCCATGCGGGAAAGGAACGGGATTTGGCCGCGTTCATGCCGCGGTCCTCCCCTCGATGTGATCAACGGCAATCTCGTCAGCCGTGACCTCCTCCAGAACCGAAAGCGGATACAGGTGTTCCTTCAGCCATGCCTCGGCCGCGGCGTGGTTCTCGGCGAGATGAATCAGTTCACCGGAGGGGCCGGGCCGGTCGAATATCCTGACCGCACCGAGCGGCGGGCGTTCCAGGACCTTGAAGGCGAGTCTGCTGTCGAGCCCGAATGTTCTGAGGATCGTGACCATGATGGTGTTTCCGCTACCGATATTGCCTTCATACAGGGTGAAGGAGGCGGGCGCGGTGTAGGTGCCGAGCGTACGCGGACCCTCCTTGCGGATCAAACGGCCCTGGCTGTTGCGGGTCTTCCAGGTGGCGAGTTTCTTCTTGTGCCGCTCGGGCGGGCGAGGGGCGCCATCCGACCATGCGACAATGGAGCCAATCGGGGCAAGATCAAAGATCATGGATGCAGACATGGGATTATCCTTGTCAGTTCTGTGGTTGCTGGAAACAAAACCGCCGCCGGTTGTGGCCGGCGGCGGAGGAAATTGGGAAAGACCAAGATGGGCGGCTATTCAGCCGCAATTCCGTAAGCGTCTTGGTCCTCACCGGGATCGGCGTCTGTCGAGTCGTCGAAGGTGTCGGGCAGATCGTCCTCGTCTTCTACCGGATCAAGGCCTTCATCGTCAGTGCCGTAGCCTTTAGAGGTCTCGCCATCAATGCAGCCCTCTGTGGCGTCAGCGTCGGCTTCCGCATCATCAAGCGTATCGGCATGCCTGATCAGATCTGCGATATCGGTGGGATCGGGTGAAAAGCTGGCGGACGAATGCACGAAATGTCGTTCCTTGAAATGCTCGACCAGAGCCGCACGTGTCTCCCGCACCTTCTGTCGTGGAGACACATTCACCTCCCCGGCGGCAGCTTCCAGCGCTTGCCTTGACAGGCACAACAGGAAGTCCTCAGACCCCATGTTCGGAAGGTACCCGTCAGCGCCGATGGCGTCCCCGGCAACGCGGGAAACGACACCGCTGTCCGACGTGCCGCGTCGGCACGACAGGACGTCGATCAGCGTGGAGCGTGCGGTGATGCGCACCGTCTCCATGTCGAAGGCGAGCTTGCCTTCTTCCGAGAACAGGCGGGCGGCATGGCGACGGAACCGTTTCGGTCCGAACACGGTATCACTGGTGCCGGAATCGACGCGGACATTCTGGCCCGCGATTGAGAGCACGAGCAGTGCCATCAGCATGTCGTCCTCGATCGGCGCGCGGGAGAGCGCGGTGTGAAGCGCGTCGGTGCGGAAGTCCCCGATCATGTCCTGGCCCTTCTGTGTCACATCAGGGCGGGTCTTGACGACAGTCGTGTCGTCCGCGATCTGGTCATCCTCAGGCGCCGCCGTCTTACCATTTATCGCTTTTGCTTGCGGCATCCGATAGTGAACGGTCTGCACCTTGCCGGCGCGATCAAGGTAAAGGCCGGTATGATCGCCTTTGCCCGGCTTGCCGTAGACCCGCTCTGCCTTCCTGGGCAAATCGGGCTGGCCATAATTGCTCAACTCGACGATGGCGCCCTTCTTGGGCAGGTTGCTCATCATCCACTCCTGCTGCGCGCCCAGGAAAGCCTCGACATTGGTGGTGAACCGATTGTCCTCGTCGGCCGGTCCGAAAAGATCCTCTGCCCATTCGATGCCATAAGCTTGACGAAGATCATCATCAAAGCTCGCGTCACGGGCATACATGCGGGTCTTTGAGAGGCCGTTGGCGATCGACCACCATTGCGCGGTGTCACCCTTCTTCGGCTTATGGGCCTTCCAGACTTCTTTCTGATCCGCAAGCGATGCGGCCGCGATCGTACGCAGCTGCTGCTCGTTCGGCATGTCACCCTTGGCCATTTGATCGAGCATCGCGGGTAGCACATTGGCGAGCAGCCTTAGCTTGCGGATATGGCGGACGGGCAGGGCTAGGGCAACGCCAATCGCTTCCTCGGTCCAACCCAGCGCAACAAGCCGTTCGATACCGCGCCACTGATCGACGGGATTGAGAGGCTCTCTGGCAATGTTTTCAATCATCGAACGCATGGCGCCGTTGTCGTTGGCAGGCTCAACGACGAGGATATCGATTTCCTCAAGCCCGGCGGCAACAGCCTGTCGCACACGGCGATGGCCCGCCTGAATGACATAGCCATTCCCGCCATCAGTTTCGGGCGATACGACCGGTGGCTGGAGAATGCCAACCGCCTTGACCGTTGCCAGCAGCAGCGCGTCGGACTGCGGTGACGATTTCGAGCGGCGCGCGTCGTCGGGATTGTCCTTCAGCGCACGGGGATCGAGTTTCATGATCTGCATGGGATTTGCTCCTTTAGGGATCCTGGAGCGGCGGTCGCCACTCCTTCCTGTCTTCATATTTTCGAAGACATCTTCCGGACCGCAGGGCGAACCGACCGGGGCAATTGCTGCCGAGCATCCCTGCCGCGAAGGACGAGCGGGGCTGACAGCCCTGCGAAGGACGCGTGGCCGGGATGACGCAGGCGGCGATTGAGCGTCAGCGACGGCGGGAGGAGCGAACTGCGAGAGGCATCTCCTGTCCCTCCCCTTTTTTTTCCCTGAAATTCATCGAAGAGCCCCACGCTACCGAAGGCAGCAAGTCGCGTCGAGTGAACACGGGGGCTGGCAGATTTACGGCTTCGCCGGTGTCTTCTTGGACTTGGATATGGGCTTCGGCCTGGGCTGGTGTAGCCGGCGTTTGACGTCTGCACGCAGCGCGGAGCGTGTGTCCTTGTCAGCTAAAGCAAGGTCGAACCATGCCGGATCAAAATATCCGCCACACCATTGGAACGTTTCCACGTATTCCGGATCGTCTCTGTCGGAGATGATTTCGAGGAAGCGCTCGTATCCGGGCACGCCGCCCACATCTTCGGGCGGTCTGGCGCGCGCACCGTCGACACAGGTGGCCTGTTTAGGCGCAGTGTCGAGAACCAGAAACTCTTCCACAACAACAGTGTGATGCCAGTTGTCGCCGAAATCATAGACGTAGGTGAAGGTGGACCCTTGCGCAAAGTCGCAAAGCCGAACGTCGTGGATATCGAAGACGCGAGGATCGTCGTCAAACGCATCCTCGGTCAAAAGTTCGACGTCGCCGTAGCGCAGGCCACCGATCCGGAACTCGAAAAGATGATAGTTCCACCAATTGAACGCCGCCTGAAGGACAAGGTGTAGCTGCCCGAGATCCCACTGAGCCGGTACGACCAATCGACGCCAGACCTGCGGCGCGATCTCGTCAAGTGACACATGAATCTGCACGGCGTTGATAGACTTGAACATGTGGCAATTGAACCGGATCGACGAAAGCCGGTCAAGAGAAGGCGTGGCTCGCACAAAAGAGAACGGGCCAGGGGATATCCTCGTTGCGGGATGATCTCAGGCTGCCTGCGACGTGTCTGGCGCCAGCGCGTCGCAGGCCATGGTCTTTTCGAGGTCAGCCAACGTCTGACGTTTCTCCGTCAATTCGTCCGCGAACGAAAACGGCCCACCTTCGCGCGATCGATAGGACGCAAGCCGCCGTTGCGCCGCTTCAAGCCGCTGGCGGTATTGATGCAGTTCCTCTGTGAACCCACCGAGCGCATGTTCAAGACGGGAAATAGCTCCAAGCGGCGTGACCGTTATGGCCAGATCGATCTCGAAGTCGGCACCGGTGCACTGGAGCAGGGTCTGGTAGTGATAGCCGGCGCCCCGGCCGGACCACTCACCCGCGTACACGAGATCGAAGCCACCGATTGATGCAATCTGCACCTCGCCTTGCCTCTGAAGCTGAACAAGGGTGAGGATCTCTTTCATCAGGGCTCGGCCGGCATCCTTGCGCTCCGTGTGCGGTTTGCCCATCACGGTCATTGCGAAGGCATCCCCTGATGTCGGAATGCGGCGTTCGATGTCCTGGCCGATTTCGCCAATTCGCCTGGTGGCTGTGTCTATTTCTCGCTCGGCGTCGCGGATCTGCCGACGGACCGCATGGAGATCATCGCCGTGGGCGGCGCGGAGACGCTCCAGCCGGGCGATATCGGCTTCAAGCCCAGCCTTCTGCATCAGACGTTCGTCGCCGGACGCAATCGCCTTGGCCATGGCGAACTGGTTGGCCTGACCCTCGTTCAGATCTTCCAGCCGGCGGATCGAAGTGTCGCCCGACAGTGCGGCGGCAATGAACCGGGCTTTGCGCTCGTTGTTCTGCCACATCGAGGCGTCGAGAGACCCTTGCGTGGCGTAGGCGAAGATATCCACCTCATCATGCTGGTTGCCCTGGCGCACGATCCGTCCCTCCCGTTGCTCGATCTGGGACGGTAGCCATGGTACGTCGAGATGATGCAGCGCCTTCAGGCGTAGTTGCGCGTTGACGCCGGTGCCCATGGTCTCGGACGAGCCGATCAGGAAGCGGATCTTTCCGGCCCGCACATCGCCAAACAGGCGCTGCTTGGCCTCGCTCTTCTTGAAATCCTGCATGAAGGCGATCTCCGCCGCTGGCACACCGCGCCGGATCATCTCCTCACGGATCCATCGATAGGCGGAAAACCCTCTGGTCTTCTCGACATTGATCGTGCCGAGATCGGAAAAGATCATCTGCGCCGCACCCGGCAGGTCGAACGGCTTGCCGTCAGGCCGGACATAGGTGCGCTCGCTGGTATCTTTCCAGATTCGAAACGCGTTCTCGACTAACATATTCAACTTGTTGTCCGGCTCGTTGTCGTTATCCGGATCAACGAGACGGAGATCGATCGCCGCATGACGGCCGTCGGTGATGACGGAGAGCAGGATATCATCGCCCGGCTTGGCCGGTCCCTCGCGCTGCTCGATCGCCTTGATGCGGGTATCAAGGATGGTCTGGTAGTTCTTGAACGCCTGTGTTGGCTTGGCTGTCAGTATCTGTCGGTGACCCATCGAGATGTCCGGCACCTTCACGTAACGACGAAGGTCTTCCGGCATGACAACATCAGCGAATGTGCGGAACATCGCAATCAGTTCCGGCACATTGACAAAACTCGCGAACCGGCTGACCGGCTTGTATTTACCCGAAGGCTGGATTTCCAGTTCGGTCGTCGTATCACCGAATGTCGAGGCCCATGCGTCGAACTCGTGCAGACCGCGTTCGCGCAACGCCTCAAACCCCAGCATTCGCTGAACCGAGAACATCTCGCCGAGCGTATTGGTAATCGGCGTGCCCGACGCCAACACCAGCGCGCGGCCTGGGTTCCTCGTTCCAATGAACCGGGATTTGACATAGAGGTCCCAGGCGCGCTGTGAACCGTTCGGATCGATGCCTTTGAGCGTCGACATATTGCTGGCAAACGAGAGTTTTCTGAACTCCTGCGCCTCGTCGACGATGATCTGGTCGACGCCGATTTCCGAGATGGTCAGGAGATCGTCCTTGCGGGTCGAGAGCGCCAGCAACCGTTCCTTCAGACCTTCCTTTAGCCTCTCGAGCCGCTTGCGCGAGATGCGGTCTTCACTGTCGATCCTGGTCTGAAGATCTTCATAGAGTTCCAGCTCATCGTGGATCATCTGTTGCTCAAACGCTGAGGGCACGGCAATGAACCTGAAGGCCGAGTGGGTGATGATGATCGCATCCCACGTCGCCGTCGCCGCGCGCGACAGGAAGCGGGCACGCTTGTCCTTGGTAAAATTGGTCTCATCGGCGACGAGAATGTTGGCCGAAGGATAGAGCGCCAGAAATTCGCGGGCTGCCTGGGCCAGGCAATGGCCGGGAACGACCAGCATCGCCTTGGAGATCAGCCCGAGCCGGCGCTGTTCCATGATGGCGGCCGTCATGGTCATGGTCTTGCCGGCGCCGACGGCATGGGCGAGGTAGGTCGAACCAGATGAGATGATCCGCCAGATGCCGCGTTTCTGGTGCGCGAAAAGCTCAAACGCGCGGCAAGCGCCCGGAAGCTGCAGGTGCGAGCCATCAAATTTACGCGGCGCGATATTGTTGAAGCGATCATTGTAGACCCGCGCCAGCCGGTCAGTGCGGTCCGGATCCGTCCAGACCCAGTCCTGAAACGCCTGCTTGATCAGTTGAAGCTTGTCGCGGGCAGCTTCGGTATCAACGACGTTCAAAATGCGGCGCTCACCGTCCGCATCCCTGACCGTATCGAAAATCTGCGGCACGCGGGAGTTCAGCGCGTCTGTGAGCAGCTCGCCTGCATGACGGCGCGCTGTTCCCCATTCCGATGTGCCGGCGGCACTGTATCCCAGCTGCCGCGCCTCGACCGTCCAGGAACCGAGTTCCGGCATATGATGAATGCGGATGTCAGCGCCCATCGTCTCGTTCACGAAGGCGACGATATCGGACGCCGGTATCCACGGGGCGCCAAGCCTTGCGGTAATATCAGAGGGTCGCAGATCGGCCGGCTGCACGTCGAGCAAAGCCCGCACATTGCGTTCAAACGCGGGATCGAGTTCGTCCGCGGCTTTTGCGACGGCAAGCTTTGTGCGGACCGGGCCGGAAAGATAGGCATCAGAGGTCTGCCACGACCCATCCGTGGGATCGCGGAAAATTGCATCGCCCAGTTCGGCAATCACTGCTTGCGCATCACAGTGCAGCAGCTCGGCGATATGGTCGATATCGACGCGGCCGCGTTCGTTCAGAACCACAGCCAGGGCATCCGCGGCGCTGGTGATGTCAGGCTGGGCAGGCGGCGAAATCACCCGTTCGGAAAAGACCGGACCCGGGCGCGCCGTATCGGTCTCAAGATCATAATCCTCGATCGAAGCGACCAGCCAGCAATCGGGATCATCGCGGAAGGGTGCGAGATTGGGCTGCCGGTGAGTTTCCCGGACTTCGCCAGTTTCCGCATCCTCAGAGATCGACACCGTGGTGTGGTTGATCGGTCCAAAGTCCCTGACGAAGCTCGACCAGGCGATGCGCAGCTGAACCTGATGCTGGCGCCACGGCCGGTCCTGCTCCTGGGCCTTGAGAACCTCGCGAACTGCCTCGCGGATCGGGATCAGTTTCCTGACGATCCGAACCTGCCTTTCCGACAGGTGGTCACCTGGACGGTGTTCACCTGGGCGGAGTTTGCTGGACAGGCGTTCGCCTGGATGCCGTTTGCCTGGTCGCCCGTCACCGCTACGACCTTTACGCACAGTAATCGCAAGCGGAGCGCCGTCGATCATCTGCATGAGGCCATACCGGCTGTCGAGAAAGAAGCTACCCTCGCGGTTGCTGGCATCGTCAGGCGTCAAGTCGACGATGGCGCCGAGTTCGGTCTCCAGATCGATATCGATCGGGGTCGGCTCGCCGTCATAGCGGCCTTCGGGCAGAAGCGTGATCGCAGCGTTCAGCGCCGCTTGGAGATCCTGATCCTTGGAGGCAACGCAGGTATATGTTTCGCCGAACGGGCCTGACGTGAGTGCATGGTCGCCGAGTACAAAGTCCGGGTGACGGGCGAACCAGCGGTTGACGCGGATCGCGCCCTCTTCGGCGGTAGTCGGCCTGACCTCTTCGAGTTCGAGCCAGGCAAGATCGCTTGTCAGTTCGGCCGCCTCGCCTATCTTGCGCTTGCGGAAAAACAGGATGTCGACCACGACGTCCGTGCCGGCATCGCGGCGGAAACTCCCCTCCGGCAAGCGAATGGCCGCGATCAGGTCCGCGGACTTGGCCATGCGCGCGCGCGCAGTGTCATCCGCCTTGTCCATCGTGCCCGAGCTGGTGACGAAGGCCGCCAGCGCGCCGGGTTTCAGCAGGTCGATGGAGCGGGCGATAAAGTAGTCGTGCAGACGCAGGCCGAGCGAGCGGTATTGCCGGTCCGAACGCACCGTGCGATCGGAAAACGGCGGGTTGCCGACGGCAAGGTCATAGATCGGCGCCAGATCGGTGCGGGCAAAATCCCCTTCGATGATCCGGGCATTGGGCTGCAGCAGCCGCGCAATCCGCGCGGTCACCGGATCAAGCTCGATGCCGGTGAAGAAGCTTGCCGCACGCAATGCCTCCGGCATCACTGCCGGAAACAGCCCCGTGCCGACGCCCGGTTCCAGAACGCGGCCGCCACGCCAGCCGAGCCGCTGAAGTCCCACCCAGATCGCCCGGATGATGTACTCTGGCGTGAAATGCGCATACTGCGTGCACCGTGACAGGCTGGAATAATCGCGCTCGCAAACGGCAGTCTCGAGCGACGTGCCAAGATCCTCCCATCCGTCCCGGAACTCGACCGCGCCCGGGCGACGAAACATGCCGTTCGCAAGTTCGGAGGCACCGAAGCCGGTGAACCGGATCAGCCGCCTCTGATGATCGCGCGTCACGGGTAGATTGTGCCGCTCGATCTCGTTCGCGGTCAGAATCGCTGCCACATTCAATCGCGCGCGCTCCTTCCATGTTGTGGCAAGGGCTCGGTCGTCGCCGTCATCGAGATAAAAGTTGGCACTCTGGTCCTGTTTGTACGCGGCGAGGCGGGGAGGGCGGATCACGCTTGTCGGTGCCGGAGAGGGTGGAGGAGAGGGCGGTGTCGGATCCGGATCGTCGTCATTGGCAGGCTCAACCAAAAGTCCGTTAAAGGCGGTAACGCCGATGCCAAGTCCAAGGCCTGACGAAAGGGCGGAGCTGCCAAACATGTCCAGCGTGAAGGGATCGTTGCTCATGCGTGTTCTCCTGTGAGGAAGGCGCACCTGGCCGACGGCGACAGGGCGGCCGGTCAGGCAAGTATTGATCTTGAAGGGGTGGGGATTGGTTGCAGTCGACGGCGCCTAGAGGCGTTCGACGAGACAGAGCTGCAGTGCCCCGGACGAGAAGGCGACGCGCAGATGCGTAGCATTCGGACTGGCGGCCATCATAGCCTCCAGTTGCTTGGCATCGAGAAACTCGACGCCATCATCGCCACCGAAGGTTCGGCGTTTGACCTCAAACCAGTCGTCGCAAGTGTTGGGATCGCACTCTTCGGCATAGGCAATAAGCGGCCTCGCGCCATCGGCCAGCTTGCCGTTTGAGCAAAGATAGACGCCGCGATCGCCAACCAGCCAGAGGCCCGGCTGCTCGTCAGATACTGGGTGGAGACTTCGGTATGGGTTGCGAAACCCGCCATGGGTTTTTGCATCTGTTCTGCCGCGGTCAATGATCGCGCGCACCTTGTCGAGCGGAAAGGAAAGCATCGCACCCTCCCTCACGCCGCGACCGTATCGGGGAGATGGCGCAGATGCACCGGCAGCTTGGCGGCGATCTCCTCATTGCTCAGGCCATCAAGAAGTTTCAGCGTGGCGCCACCCAGCCTGGCGTGGAACATAACGGTCCGCTTGCCGTACTCAGTCGCCGGCCAGCGCTTCCCGGCATAGCCGCGATAATCATCCGCCGTGGTGCTCCAGATGTGCTCGAGGCGTTCATCGCGGGTCATCGCCCGGACAGGGCGTGTTTCCCGTTCGATGATAGTCAGCCGCATCCGTTCGACGGCTTGCCCGTCGGAAAGGTCGCAATAGGCGTGGAAATAGCGGACCGTCCCGTCGATCCTGAGTGCGAAGAAGACCGAGGTCACCGAGCCGGTCAAAAACTCTCGCATCGCGAACATCGAGCCACGGACCCACAGCGATGGCAAAACTTCGAACATCGCGTCATGCTCGGCTTCATTGATTTCGAACCACTCTCCGGCATAGATCAGTGTCGCGTCGTCCTCGAAGCGATCCGGGCGCCGGGCGTGCCGGTCGAACATGCGGAACATCTGGTGGCGTGACGTCACGCCCTGATAGACTTTGCGAGGTGCGGGGGAAGTTTTCATCTGGGGCTCCTTGAGGTTTTGTCGGGACTGAAGCGCAGTGACGACCCTGTCGATCTCACCATCCCGTTCAGTCCTTCCTGACACCTCCATTGCGGCCGCCTCGCCGATCGCGCGGGTCAAGGGCCGGCGTCAGTCGGGCGGAGCTTCACCCTTGACGCGTGCGGCGCGCATGCGGCAGGTCTCGCCCTCCTTCCACCCTCCCTTCTTCCTTTTCCTTCGCCCTGTCCTGAAGCACCGCATTCCAGTCGTCCCTTGCCGGACGTAACCGCTGCCAACCGCACCCGACATCATGCGCCAGTTGTCGCAACCGGTTCGCAAAAATGTCTCCCTGAATATTGGCGTCGGTCGCCGTAACAAGGAGTGCCTCCGGACGGGAACAAAGCGCCCGCAGCGCGGCGTCGGTCTTGGGTGACCAGCCTCCACCGGTGCTGAGATAAAGTGTGCCGTCGCGAAGACCTTCGATCGCGGCAAGGCTCATCGCATCGATTGCCGCCTCAACCACACAAAGCCGGACAGCACCTTGCCAACCCAGCCGAAACAGCATCTTCGACCCACCGGTCGCAAATCCGCGCCATTCCGGGCCGCGCTCTTCCCAGCCGGTGACGACCCCGGCCTCGTCGGTATGCGCGGCCCACATGCTGCCTTGAGGCCCTTCTCGCAAGCAATTTTGCTCGACAGCGGCCTTGAGGATTGTCAGGGGCAGAAATCGTTGCTGCGCCAGGAATGTCCAGGTGGGCGAGCCGCGTCTTGGTGCTCTGCGAGTGGTCCAGCGCGTTGAAATCGCCTCTGGCGTCCTACGGACCGCTGACGGCGGCGTCCAGTTGGCAATCACCGCATCATGACCGACCAGGTCGGCCACCGTTGCCAGCGCATCCCTGAAATCTCCACCATCAAGATGGGTCGCGAGCGTAAACACGTCGCCCTTGGCATCACTCAAGGGATCGAACCATCCGCGCCCCTCATGCGTGACAATGATGATCTCGGCATCACGGCGCCATTTGACGGCACGGCGCGTGCTCTCCTGCGCATCGACGGCAAAGCCTGCCTTGCCGAGCAGTGTGGCGCACGGCACTCCTTGTTTTAGAATTTCCAGATCCTGGCGTTTCATGTCATCTCCGGCCGTCAGGCCGTCCTTTCCTGCTTGTGTCTCCCCGCAGAGGCGGGGCCACATCCGCGTCGGTCGCGAAGAGCAAAAGGGGGCAAGGGCGCGGCCGGCAAGGTGCAAATTTGCATCCGGCCGCGGCGAAGCTTCCCTTGCGGCCTGCCGCTCGCAAGCGGCATACCGGTCTGGGCAAGGGACCTCAGGGGTTCCCAAGGGTCTCAGTGAAACCCGCCGGGGACGTATTCATGCACGATCTCCAGATCGTCTTCGTCATCAAGTTCGTCGCTCGGAAGAACGCCGAATTCGTTGCCCGACCTGAACAGCGTAATCGGAACCATGAGGGTGCGGGAAAGTGCGAAAGCGTGGCGTTGAGCGAGTGCAAGATCCTGTGCCATATGAGAAACCTCCATCCGGAGCGGGCCGATCCCGCTCGATGGCTCCTCAAAGGACCAGGGACGGTCGCGATCACCGCGCAGGCGAAGACGGAGCGGCGGCACGCTTGCGTAGCCGACCCCGAGAGTGGGTTGATCGACGGAGATCCGGGCATGGTCCAGGACGCCATCCATAAAGAGCGGGATTGGTCTGCTTCGGTCGACCAAGAGGTATCCGGCACTGCTCGTAACTGACGCTAGGGCTGGCAGGCTCGTCTGAACGATGGCACCGATCCAAGTCTGTGTCGGCAGATCGTTGACTATTTTTCGCTGAGATCCTCGAGGTCGCCCAAGAGCAATAACATCTCGTTGAGTTTGGTTTTGACGTCTCCGAATTTTTTGACCTTCACAAGCTCGCCATGGCCGGCCAACATAAGAAAAGTTTCGAGAACTCTGTCTGAATGCCGGCACAGCAAAATGAGAAACTCGCCGCTGGGCCCATTAATCCCGTTGAACCAGTTCTTGACCGCGCGCTCGTTTGCAAGCGTCAAGCCAGCGATCGTTTTCACGGCGCTCCTATCCTCGCCGAAGTCGTTTCGCAATGCTGTCGCTATAGCGGAAGCAAAGGCCGCAGCACCCAAGCGCCCTTCATTTGAGGCTGGAAAGTCTTTTCCTGTTTTGGACTGAATATTTCGGTCCTTGTTCGTAGGCGACATTTCATTTCCCCTCGAATTAGTATCAGACCATGGGAAGTGCTTAAAAAGAGCTGCCGGGAATGACCGTAGCAAGCGATATGGCAAACCAGACCGAACATGCGCGGGCGGCGCAATACGTCCGCATGTCAACTGAGCATCAGAAGTATTCTACTGAAAACCAAGCCATCGAGATCGCCAAATACGCGCGCGAAAACGGCTACGCCATCGTCAAAACATATATGGATTCTGGAAAAAGTGGACTCAAACTTGACGGCCGGGATGCCTTGCAACGTTTGATCGAAGACGTCAGCAACGGCCAGACGGAGTTTTCGACCATACTTGTCTACGATGTCAGCCGCTGGGGCCGCTTTCAGAATGCCGATGAGTCTGCCTATCTGGAGTATCTCTGTACAAGAGCCGGCATTGCCGTTGAATATTGCGCCGAGCAATTTACCAATGACGGCAGCCTAACGACAACGATCATTAAGAACATGAAGCGTGCGATGGCCGGTGAATACAGCCGAGATCTGTCCCGCAAAGTTTTTGAGGGCCAGCGTCATCTTGTGGAGCTTGGCTATCGCCAAGGTGGGACGGCCGGCCTTGGATTACGGCGGCAGCTTATCGACGAACGCGGCCAACCGAAGGGTCTGCTGGCACATGGAGAACGCAAGAGTATTCAAACCGACCGCGTGATCCTTGTGCCAGGCCCGGGGCCGGAGGTCGAGATAATCAACAGAATCTATCGCTTGTTCGTTGAAGATGGTCAGAACGAAAGCTCCGTCGCCGGGATACTCAATCATGAAGGCGCACTGACCGACATGGGGAGACCCTGGACCCGAGGCACAGTCCATCAGGTACTAACAAACGAGAAATATGTCGGGAACAATGTCTTCAACCGCATCTCGTTCAAGCTCAAGATGCATCGTGTCCGAAACCCACCGGACGCGATAATACGCGCAAAGGGTGTTTTCCAACCGATCGTAAGCGAGGATCTTTTCCAGAAAGCTGCGGCAATTATTGCCGAGCGGGCAGTCCGCCTTCGCGACGAGGAAATGTTGGCGCTATTGGCTCAGTTGCTGCTCAGAAGCGGCAAGTTGAGTGCAATCATCATAGACGAGCAGGAGGGCATGCCCTCAAGTTCGATCTACGGTTCCCGGTTTGGTAGTTTGCTCCGGGCCTATAAACTGGTCGGGTACACGCCGGACCGGGACTACCGCTATGTAGAGATCAACAGGGTGCTCCGCGACCTTTTCCCCCAGGTGGTATCCGGAATTATTGCATCCGTCGAACAAGCCGGAGGTCGAATTGTTCGAGACGCGGCAACCGATCTTCTCGCAGTCAACGGCGAATTCACCGTGTCGGTGGTCGTTTGCAGATGCATCGAAACAGCGGCCGGAAGCTTGCGTTGGAAGATTCGGCTCGATAACGGCCTTCACCCAGACCTTTCAATCGCTGTCAGAATGGCTCCCGGTAACGAGAAGATCCTCGATTACTATCTCCTACCCAAGATCGACTTTGCGTCAGCGGACCTCGCCGTAGCGGAAGACAATGCCATCGGCATCGATGCCTACCGCTGCGCAGATCTTTCTCGATTCATTCGGCTCACAGAACGTATCCCGATTAGGAGGGCGGCATGACGGCACTGTAAACTTAACGAACATCGGTCAAGCATTTCGCCCTCCGCTTTCGGTTATGCGGTTTTGAGACGAGCGATCTCGTTCCACATTTCCAGGGCTGCAGTTCTCAGTTCGCGGTAT
>Ga0180016_100052_pt1 | contig 55974 bp, 56 predicted proteins | sample KR46_M_MetaG_FD_129673 | JGI IMG/M metagenome (GOLD analysis project Ga0180016, IMG submission 129673) | Groundwater microbial communities from the Olkiluoto Island deep subsurface site, Finland - KR46_M_MetaG | ecosystem: Environmental > Aquatic > Deep subsurface > Groundwater | place: Finland... | reverse complement strand
TGCCAAGCCTTATTTCCAGGAAGAGGCGGCCCTGCACCCGCGCGGCGGCGAGGTGCGCTTCATCGCCGGGGACTACCAGAAAAACGACCTGGGCGGTCCCTACGACGTGGTGTGGCTCAGCCAGGTGCTGCACGGCGAGGGGCCCCAGGAGTGCCGCGAGCTGATCGCCAAGGCGGCCTCGGTCCTGAAGCCCGGCGGGGCGCTGTGGGTGCAGGAGTTCGTGGTGGACACCGAGGAGCCCAAGCATCCCTGGCCCGCCCTTTTCTCCCTGAACATGCTGGTGAACACCGAGGAGGGCCAGGGTTACACCGCGGCCGACATCTGCGGTTTCATGGAAAACGCCGGGTTGACCGGATGCAGCTACGAAGGCCCCACGAGGGAGGGCTCGCCCGCGTCTCTGGTCAAAGGGCGTATGCCCTAACCAGTCCTCTACTGCCACGTAGCCGGCTTCGCCAGGCCCCACATGGCTGCGTTGTCGGCGTCGTTCGGTCCTCGGCGTAGGTATACTACGCCTGCCCCTCGTTCGCCTGCCGCCTTGCCCTGCGGCGCCTGGCTGTGCCGGTGGGCTCACTAACTAACCCACCGGCCCCCTAACCAGGCTCAGGCCACTCACCGGACGCCAATGCTTTCCTGCAAAACTCTTGACGCGAGAAGGCGAAGCTTTGTTTACAAAGCCTATGGGTCAAAGTATTTTTTATCGGGATTTACTATGTACCGAGACAAAAAAGGATGGCGTTTGCGCCAGGGGAGAGGAGGGGGCTTCTAGACCGTGACCACCTTGCCCGCCACCTGCAGGGAGGTGACGATGTCGAGCATATTGGTGGTATCGCCCACCTTCTTCTGCTCCAGCAGGCCGTAGAAGTCCAGGCAGGTGCCGCAGACCAGGATGCTCACTCCGCTGTCCACCAGCTCTTGCAGGGCGGGCAGGCTCTCGGAGCCTTCGCAGCAGAGCTTGACCCCGGAGTTGAGGAACAGAATCCGCCACAGGGACGGCCCCATCTCCTTGAGGGTGAGCAGGAAGTTCTTCATCAGGCCCGCGCCCAGCTTGTCGTCGCCGCGCCCCAGGGTGTCCGAGCGCACGAAGACCAGCACTCGGGCATCCTCCGGGGAGCAGGTGTAGATGTCCGGCGGCGGGGCCTGGACGGCCTTGCCGGGGTCGCGGCGGCCGCTGATGACAAAGTCGCCGCCCTGGGCGGCCACCTCGGCCTCATAGCCCTGGGACTGCAAAAAGCGCTGCACGTTCTGGCCGGCGGCCTGGTTGTCCACCAGGACCTGAACCGTCTCCGGGACCTCTTTTTCCAACAGGTCCTTGGTCCGCATCACTGGCTGCGGACAAGCCAATCCCTTGCAATCGAGCATGCGTCTTCCCTCGTTTAGGGCTTGCGATAAAACTCGATGGTGCTGGCCAGGCCCTCGTCCAGGGGCGTGGTGGCCTTCCAGCCGATGACCTTGGCAATGCGCTCCACCTTGGGGATGCGCCGGGGGATGTCCTCGTAGGAGGGGCCGAACACCTCCAGGTGAGGCTTGAAGACCAGCTCGTTTTTAAAGCCGCCCACCCGCTTCATGGCCTGGGCCAGCTCCAGAATGGAGGTCTCCACGTTGCTGCCCACGTTGAAGCACTGGCCCAGGGCGGCGTCGTTGAGCGAGAGCTCCACCACCGCCTCGGCGGTGTCCTCGATGTAGGTGAAGCAGCGGGTCTGCTTGCCGTCGCCGTGGATCACCACCGGCTCGCCGCTCAGGAAGCGCTCCAGGAAGATGGGGATCACCCGGCCCTGGCCCAGGTCGTCGCAGCGGGGGCCGTACACGTTGAAGAAGCGCATGATGACGAAGGGCAGCTTTTCCTGCTGGCCGTAGGCGTAGAGGTAGTGCTCCACCAAGGCCTTGCCGGTGGAGTAGCACCAGCGGTTGATGGAGGGCGGCCCCAGCACCCGGTCGGCCTCTTCGTCCCAAGGCACGTTGGGGTTGCGGCCCAACACCTCGCTGGTGGAGGCGAAGACGAACTTCTTGCCGCCACGGGCCGCGGCCTCCAGCAGATGCAGAGTGCCCTTGAGGTTCACGTTGAGCACGTTAAGTGGCTCGGTGACGTAGCGCTTGGGATCGGCGATGGCCGCCAGGTGGATGACGATATCCGTCCGGCCCACCAGATGCTCCACCACGTCTTTGGAAAGCACCGAGTCCTGCACGAACTTGAAGCGCCCGGAATCGAACAGGTGCTCAACCTTGCGGGAGGGCCCGTTGTCCAGGGCGGTTACCTCGTGGCCCCGTTGCACCATCACTTCGCAGATATATGATCCAATGGAGCCGGCTCCGCCAGTTATCAATACTCGCGCCATGCTATAAGCTCCTATAGCTCGTCCAACCAAAGGTGGAAGGTGAAATCTCCGGCCAGGGGACGCGCCCCCAGGCGGCTCCAGGCGCGGATCACCGCGCGCTGGCTGAATTTGGTGCGCACCTTTGCCGAGGATGCGCCTTGCCCGGCCAACCAGGCCAGGCCGTGGGCCAAAAGCATATTATACAGCCCCAGGCCCCGCTTATCCGGCGATACCGCGTTTAAGGCCACCCATCCCGGTTCCCCGCCCTTGGCCCGCTTCAGGGTGATGAAGCCAACCGGCTTGTCGCCCTCGGCCAAGGTGAGCACCATGTCCGCCTGCTGTCCGCTCAGGCTGTTGGCCATCCAGCGGCCGTAAAGCTCGCCGCAGGCGTGGCGCAGGCGAGGGTCCAGGGCGAAACGGTCGGCGTAGGCCTCCAGGTCGCAAAAGGCATTGGCGGCCAGGGCAATGAGGGCCGGGGCGTCGCCCTCGGCGGCCGGGCGCACCAGGAAACCCTCGGGCGCGGCCGGGGCCACTAGGCCCTGGGCCAACTCGGCCTCCCAGACCACGCTGGCGTCCACCAGCTTGGCTCCGGCGGCCTCCAAGGCCTGGGCGGCCAGGAAGTCCTTTTCCGCCACCCGGGCGAAAAGCCCGGCCAGGCCCGCCCTGCGGGCGTCATCGGCCAGGCGCTTCATGAAGACCGCGCCCCGCTCCAGGGAGCCGGGCTCGGGCCAGGGGGCGCGGTGCAGCAGGGCGCTCACCTGGCCCAGGGACAGGCCGAACACCTCGCTGTCAAAGGCCAGGGGATGCCAAGCGGCCAGCCAGGACCAATCCCGGTCGGCCAGCACCCGGTGCTCCGGGCCCGGCGGCCATCCCTGGCCCCAAGGCGCGTCCTGGGCCAAAGCCAGGGCCTCGGGACGTTGGGCGGCCTGTTTTCCGCTAAGCTCCACGAACTCCATGGCTGCGGGCTCCCCAAGAAAAGGCTAATCTACCCCAGGGGTTCGGGCCGGTCAAGGCAAGCCGGAGGGCGATACTGCTACAATAAAAGCACATCATCGCTGGAGAGGGAACCATGGATGCGGATCAAGCATTGCGCGCGCAAGTGGAGCGTTTGTTGCGGGAGCGGGGGGCGGCGGCCTGGGGCGTGGCCGACCTCGCCGGGCTGGTGCCCGCCAGGCTGGGTGATTACCCCCGGGCGGTTTCCCTGGCCCTGGCCATGGACCCCGAGGTGATGGCCTCCATCCGACAGGGGCCCAACCAGACCTACACCGAGCTTTACGAGTCCACCAACCGACGTCTGGACCGCATCTGCGCCGAGGTGCAGGATTTCCTGCGCGGCGAGGGGTGCGGGGCCTGGGCGGTGCCCTCCTCGGTGCGTAGCGATCCGGTTAACATCCGGGGCGACTTCCCTCACAAGACCGCGGCCACCCGCGGTGGCCTGGGCTGGGTGGGGAAGAACTGCCAGCTCATCAACCGCCGCCTGGGGCCCTGGCTGCGCCTGGGCACGGTGCTCACCGACGCCCCGCTGGCCCCGGACCAGCCGGTGGAAAAGAGCTATTGCGGGACCTGCACCGACTGCCTGGAGGCCTGCCCGGCCGGGGCCCTGAAGGGCGGCGTCTGGCGGCTCGGCCTGGAGCGGGAAAAGATCCTGGACCCCCTGGCCTGCGATACTTTCAAAAAGACCCACTACAAACATTTCCACGATGGCCACATCTGCGGCATTTGCAGCTCGGCCTGTCCGTGGGGGCAAAAGACCCTGCGCCGCTAGCCCGGCTGCGCCAGCCACCGGCATACGGCGTTACTGGCTTCGCTCCGGCCTCGATGTAGCTTTGCTACGCCTCCGGCCCTCGCTCGCCGGATGCCTTGTCTGCCGACGGCTGGCTGCGCCGGGACCGGCTCGGGTGCTTCAAGATCAGGATTCTATCGGCACTAGTTCGTAGGCAACTGGCTTTGCTGGTTGGCGCAGCCGGGCTAGCGACAATAGGCCTCGCAGTGGAAACCGGAGTAGGCGGCGTAGACCCTGGCCGCCTGGGTGATCTCGTGGGGAGTGGGCTCCTGGGGCGGGCGCTGGGCCAGCATCCGGGCCAGCTGCTCCGGGGCGGGGATGGCCGCCAAGCCCGTGGCCAGCACCCGGCCGTCCACGGTTTCCAGAAGCTCGGCGTCGTCGCCGTTGGTGACCACGGTCAGGGGCACCAGGGTGGGGGCGATGATTCGGGCGGTGGCCACGGCCTCTTTCTCCCTGGTGACCAGGGAGCCTCGGGCGCAGCGGAGTAGCAGGGCGGGGCGGCCTTCGCTGTTGACCAGCAGATCGGCCAGCACGCGCAAAGAGTTTTGCTCCGGGCCCAGGGTCCGGGTGGCGTCCACGCTGATGTCTTGGGGGAAATAGCCAATAGCCAGCAGACGGGCCTCGGTGGCTTGGCGCACCGGCTCGTCATCGCTGGCTGACAGGGGTTTGCCGGTTATGAGATCGACTGAACTCACGGCGCCCTGCCCGGCATTAAATCGGCAAGCGGGTTTCCGCGCACAGAAAACCTTGGCCCGCTGATTTCAGCTGGGGCCATAAACGCCCGATCCGCCGTCCAGCGGAAGGGGCAAACTCCGCCTTTTGGGCGCGAAGCTTCGAACCCGCAAGAAAAGCTGGCATCTCCGGTCCCGGCGCCGGGGGCGTCCCGGCCGGATAGCCTGAAGTGGCGTTGCCGCCTAGTGGATAGCTTACTTCTTCTTGGGATTAAGAAGCAGCTTCACCGCCGAGCTCGGCTTGAAGACCATGCGCTTGCTGGCCTTGATCTTGATGGGCTCACCCGTGGCCGGGTTCACACCCTTGCGCGCCTTGCTCTTCTTCTGCTGGAAGGTACCCAGCCCGGCTACCCGGAACGGGCGTCCCACCTTCACCTCTTTGACGGCGAAATCGACGATGGATTCCAGGGCCTTTTTGGCGGCGACTTTGGAAATTGCGGCGTCCTTGGCGATCTTGTCGATCATGTCCGCCTTGGTGGCAGGTTTCTTAGCCATGCCTCCTCCTCGGTCCTTTGAGGTTTGTCCTTATCCCCAATCGCCTTTCCACTTTGGAAAGGCGCCCTTGCCTTTTAGGCCAGTGGCGTTAAGAGCGCTCTCGGCCCCGTTTTCGGCGGACTGGGGAGACACCATGCTGGTTGCCGCCGTAAAACTGCACGCCAACGCGTACTTAAAGCAAATGCAGAATAGCACCACGAATTATCGGGCGTCAATATGCATTGTTGTAAAAATGTCCTATCTTCGAGGCCATGCTTCCCTAGCGTTGTGCCGGTAAAAGATTTTCATGCGCTCTTAACGGCAGAGCTGTTCCCTTGTGTCCCAAAACATGCCCCCACCCACCCATCCCCACCACCGCTGGGCAGCCGCCGAGGAGCCCTTTGGGGCCGCTTTTAAGCCCTCCTGGGGCTGCTTTGATTTCACCCCGTGAATTGGGGGCCAAACACCCGCCGCCCTGGGGCGGGCTGGTCATGGGCCGGGCCTTGGGATGGCTGCTTCAGAGCCCCTTTACCGCTAGGCGAAAAGTCAGATTTTTCTTGTTTGTTTCTTGACATGCGCCCGTTTGCTTGGGTAATGTGGTCACAAGTGGGTAATGGTGGGGAAACGTGGGTAACTCCCCTCCGAAGGAGCCAAGGTGTTTACGGGTTGGTCGGCACACAATATCGACGCCAAGGGCAGGGTGGCAGTCCCCGCCCGCTTCCGCGACGTGCTCAAGGAAAAGCACGGCGACGAGCGGGTTGTGGTGACCACCAGCGACCGCTGCCTGGTGGCCTACCCCTACGAGGAATGGCGGGTCATAGCCGACAAGATCGGCCGCCAGTCCCAGGTAGACCCCCGCGTGCTGGCCTTTCGCCGCTACTTTATCAGCGGCGCCACCGAATGCACCCTGGACAAGCAGGGCCGCGTTCTTATACCTCCTCCCCTGCGCGAGTTGGCCGACCTGGACGGCCAGGTGATGCTGGTGGGCATGCAGAGCAACTTCGAGCTCTGGAACAAGGACCGCTGGTACGAGGAACGGGCCCGCATCCAAGATAATTTCGGCGACCTCAGCAGCTTCATGGCTGAGCTGGGGATCTAGGCCATGGACCAACACCATCGGCCGGTAATGCTGGCCGAGGTGGTGGAGGTCCTGGCTCCGCGGCCGGGGGGGCTGTATGTGGACGGCACCCTGGGCGCGGGCGGACACGCCGCTTCGGTACTCACGGCCAGCGAGCCGGGCGGGCGCTTGCTGGGTCTGGACCGAGACCCACGGGCCCTGGAGCTGGCCGGGCGGCGGCTCAAAAAATTCAGCGGGCGGATAAAGCTGGTGCAGGCAACCTTCGACAACATGGAGCGGGAGCTGAAGACTCTGGGCGAAGGCCTGGCCGACGGGGTGCTCCTGGACCTGGGCCTAAGCTCCATGCAGCTCGACGAAGACGGCCGGGGCTTTTCCTTCCGCCGCGACGAACCCCTGGACATGCGCATGGGCGCGGAAGGCCCCAGCGCCGCCGAGCTGGTGGCCACCCTGGACGAGGCCGGGCTGGCACGAGCGTTCCAGCGTCTGGGCGAGGAGCCCCTGGCCAAGCGCATCGCCCGGACCATCGTGAAGGCGCGCGCCGAGGAGCCCATCGCCACCACCGGCCGTCTGGCCGCGGTGGTGGAGCAGGCCATGCCCATGGCCGAGCGCCGCAAGCGCCGCCTGCACCCGGCCACCCAGGTGTTCCAGGCGCTACGCCTGGCGGTGAACGATGAGCTGGGCATGCTGGAGCGCTTCCTGGGGCAGGCCCCCCGCCTAATGAAGCCCGGCGGCCGCCTGGCCATCCTGAGCTATCACAGCCTGGAGGACCGGCGGGTGAAAAAGGCCATGGCCGCCTGGGCCAACCCCTGCACTTGCCCGCCGGACCTGCCCATGTGCGCCTGCGGCCGCAAGCCGCTGTTCAAGCAGGTGGGCAAGCTGGGCCGCCCCGGCGAAGAGGAAGTGGCCGCCAACCCCAGGGCCCGCTCGGCCCGCCTGAGGGCGGCACAGCGCACGGAGGCGGTGGCATGAACGTTAGCGTGCGAGCCGCCAACCGCCGCCCGGCCATGCAGCGCACCGGCGCGGTCATCAACCTGCGCCAGGGCCTCGTCGTGCTGTGCCTCATCACCGGCTGCGCCTTGTTCTACCTCTACACCGGGGTCAAGGGCCTGAGCATCTCCTACCAGATCAGCCAGGCCCGCCAAAACCAGGTGGAGCTGGTGGAGATGGGCCGCCGCCTCCGGGTGGAGCTCAACAACCTGCGCTCTCCCGAGCGCCTTGAGCGGGCCGGGGCCCGCCTGGGCCTGGCTCCGGCCTCGCCGGAGAGGGTGAGGGTGCTGCCGTGAGCCCTCGCCAACCCAAGGATTTCCGCCGCTGGGTGCGGGTGCGCCTGTGGGTGCTGGGCGGGGTGTTCGTGGCCGTCTTCGCCCTGCTGGCCGGCCGCGCGGCGGACCTGCAAATCTTCGAGCGCCAGTTCCTGACCCAGAAGGCCCAGCGGGAGATCGTGCGCGAGGTGGAGATCGCCCCTCAGCGGGGCATCATCTACGACCGCAACCAGGTGGAGCTGGCGTTGAGCCTGGAGACGGACAGCGTCTACGCCCGGCCGGTGGCGGTGAAAGACCCCAGCGACGAGGGCCTGCGCCTGGCCAAGGCCCTGGGCACCGACGCCAAGCCGGTAATCCGCCGCCTCACCGGCAAGCGCCACTTCGTGTGGCTGGAGCGCCGGGTGGACCCGGAGCAGGCCCATGCGGTCAAGGCCCTGGAGCTTTCCTCCGTGGGGCTGATCAAGGAGCCGCGCCGCTTTTATCCCTACACCGACCTGGCCTGCCATCTGCTGGGCTTCGCCGGGCTGGACGCCAAGGGCCTGGAGGGCCTGGAGCGCGAGTACGACAAGGTGCTCCGGGGCAAGGGCCACACCGTGACCAGGGCCCGCGACGCCCTGGGGCGCACCTTCCTGCTCACCGGCGGCGGCTCCGGGCGCATCACCCAGGGGCGCGACCTCATCCTGACCATCGACAAGTCGCTGCAATACCAGGTCGAGAAAATCCTGGCCTCGGCGGTGAAGCGCTGGAAGGCGGCCGGAGGCCAGGCGGTGATCCTCAGCCCGGTCACCGGCGAGATTCTGGCCATGGCCTCGCTGCCCGCCTTCAACCCCAACGTGTACCAGGACTACCCCCGGGACACCTACCGCAACCGCTGCGTCACCGACCCCTACGAGCCGGGCAGCACCTTCAAGCTGTTCATGGCCGCCGCCGCCCTGGATTCGGGCCGCATCACCATGGACCAGCGCTTCGACTGCGAACAAGGCTCCTGGCAGATGGGCGGCCGGACCATCCACGACACCCACCCCTACGGCAAGCTGAACCTGGGCGAGATCGTCAAGTTCTCCTCCAACATCGGCGCGGCCAAGGTGGCCATCGACCTGGGACCCAAGCGGCTCTACACCACCCTCAAGGCTTTCGGCTTCGGCCAGTCCACCGGGGTGGACCTGCCCGGCGAGTCCCGGGGCATCCTGCGCCCGGTGCTGGGCCTCAAGCCCCTGGAGCTGGCCAACATCGCCTTTGGCCAGGGGGTGGCCATCACCCCCCTGCAACTGGCCGCCGCGGTGGGGGCCATCGCCAACGGCGGCGTGTTGATGAAGCCCTACGTGGTCAAGGCGGTGGTGGACGGCTCGGGCACCCTGGTATCGGAAACCCAGCCCCAGGCGGTGCGCCGGGTGCTGGGCGCCGCCGAGGCCCGCCTGCTGGGCGAGATGATGCAGATGGTCACCGAGCACGGCGGCACCGGGGCGAACATCCAGGTTCCGCCCTTCAAGGTGGCGGGCAAGACCGGCACCGCCCAGAAGGTGAAACCCGAGGGCGGCTACTCCCAAAGCGAGTACATGTCCAGCTTCGTGGGCTACCTGCCCGCCGACGATCCCCAGGCGGTGATCCTGGTGGTGATCGACACCCCCCACGGCCGCCACTACGGGGGCACCGTGGCCGGGCCCGCCTGGGTGGCCATGGCCCAGGCCGCTCTGAAGACCCTGGGAGTGCACCGGGCTCCCCTGAGCCCGCCGCTGCTCAAGGCCAAGGCGCCCGCCGCCCCGCTGGTGCGCCCCGCCTCGGCCCCGGAGGCGGCCCAGACCGTGGCCAAGGGCCTGGTGCCGGACCTTACCGGCCTGACTTTGCGCCAGGTGCTGGCCCTGGCCGGAAGCCGCCGCCTGGCGGTGACCGCCACCGGCTGGGGCCGGGTGAGCTCCCAGACCCCAGCCCCCGGCACTCCGCTCAAGCAGGTGCAGGGGCTCCAGATCCGTTTGACTCCGCCCAGCCGGGGAGGCGCGTGATGCGGCTCTCTGATCTGATACAAGGCCTGGAAGTGCAGGCGGTGCACGGCGGCGAGCTGCCCCGTGACGAGGTGCGCGGCCTGGTCTACGATTCGCGCCTGGTGGGGCCGGGGGCCGTTTTCGCCGCCCTGGCCGGGGTGGCCTCCGACGGCCACGCCTATTTGGAGATGGCCGCGGGCAAGGGAGCTTTGGCCGCCCTGGTCCAGCGCCCGGCAGAACTTCCCCTGGTGCAGATACAGGTACCGGACACCCGCCTGGCCCTGTCCATGATGGCCGACCGCTTCTACGGCAGGCCCAGCCGCCACCTGACCCTGGTGGGGATCACCGGCACCAACGGCAAGACCACGGTGAGCTACCTCGTGGAGGCCCTCTTGTCCCGGCGCGGCCCGGCCGGGCTGGTGGGCACCGTGGAGCAACGCTACCCCGGCAAGCGCCGGGCCTCGTCCATGACCACTCCCGAGTCGGTGGAGTTGCAAGCGGCCCTGGCCGAGATGTACGCCGCCGGGGTCAAGGGTGTGGCCATGGAGGTGAGCAGCCACGCCCTGGACCAGCACCGGGTGTCGGGCTGCCGCTTCGACGCGGCGGTGTTCACCAACCTGTCGCGGGACCACCTGGACTACCACGGGGACATGGACTCCTACTTTCAGGCCAAGCGCCGCCTGTTCAACCAGCTCCTGCCCCAGTCCAAGCGGAAGGGCAAGGATCCGGCGGCGGTGATCTGCGCCGACGACCCCAAGGGCTCCCACCTGGCGGGCGAGGCCACCGGCCTGCATCTGCGCACCCTGACCTACGGCTTTTCCCCGGCGTCCCGGGTGCGCGGCGTCTCGCCCCAGATGAGCCTGGGCGGCGGCCGCTGCCAGGTTGACTGGCCCGCAGGCTCCTTTGAGATGTCCACTCCCCTGGTGGGCCCCTACAATTTGCAAAACGCCCTGGCCGCCACGGCGGTGGGCCTGGCCCTGGACTTCGAGCCCGAGGAGATTCAGCGGGCCCTGGACTCGGTGCCCGGCGTGCCTGGCCGTTTGCAGCGGGTGCCCGGCGCGCCCGGCGACCCCAGCGTGTTCGTGGACTACGCCCACAGCGACCAAGCCCTGGCCAGCGTGCTGGCCGCGCTACGGCCTCTCACCCCCGGACGGCTCATCTGCGTGTTCGGCGCGGGCGGGGACCGCGACCAGGGCAAGCGCCCGCTGATGGGCCAGGCGGTGGGCATCGGGGCCGACCTGGCGGTCTTGACCAGCGACAACCCCCGCTCCGAGGACCCCCTGGCCATCATGGCCATGGTGGAGCCGGGGCTAAAGGCCGCTGGGGCCCGCAAGGTGGGCGACCTGGACACCGATGGCCCGACTTTTGTGAGCGAGACCAGCCGGGCCGCGGCCATCGCCCTGGCCATCGAGGCCGCCGGGCCCGATGACGTGGTGCTGGTCGCGGGCAAGGGGCACGAGAATTACCAGATCGTGGGGGCCCAGCGGCTGCACTTCGACGATTGCGAGCAGGCGGCCCTGGCTTTGGCCCGGCGCGGCGGCAAGGAGGCGGGCCATGCCGGTGCTTGACGCCGCCATGGTGCTCCAGGCCACCGGCGCCCAGGCGCGGGGCGAGTGCCCGGTGCTGCCCTTCACCGGGGTGAGCACCGACACCCGCACTCTCCAGGCGGGCGAGCTGTTCGTGGCCCTGAGCGGCCCCAACTTCGACGGCAACGACTTTTTGGACCGGGCCTTCGCAGCCGGGGCCAGCGCCGCCCTGGTGCGCCGGGGGGCCCCCTCGCCCCAGGGGAACGGACACTGCCTGCTGGAGGTGGACGACACCCTCATAGCCCTGGGCGATTTGGCCGCGGCCTGGCGGCGCGAGCACAGCGCCCTGGTGGCGGCCATCACCGGGAGCAACGGCAAGACCACCACCAAGGAGATGCTGGCGGCCATCCTGAGCGGGCGGCACCAGGTCTTGGCCACCAAGGGCAACCTGAACAACCTTATCGGCCTTCCCCTGACCCTGCTGGGCCTTCGGGAGATGCACACCGCCTGCGTGGTGGAGATGGGCATGAATGCGCCCGGCGAGATAGCACGCCTCACCCAGATCGCCGCCCCCGAGGCCGGAGTGATCACCAACGTGGGCCTGGCCCACATCGGCATGCTGGGCTCCATGGAGGCCATCGCGGTGGCCAAGGGCGAGCTGTTCGACGGCCTGAACCCGGCGGCCACGGCGGTGGTCAATTTGGACGACCCCCACTTGGCCCCTTACGCGGCCAGCCTGCCCTGCCGGGTGGTGAGCTTCGGCATCGATTCCATGGCCGAGGTGCGGGCCGGGGAGATCACCCCCCAGGGGGCGCGGCAGAGCTTCGTATTGGACCTGGCCGGGGAGAAGACGCTGGTGCGCCTGCCCGCGCCGGGACGCCACAACGTGATGAACGCCCTGGCCGCCGCGGCCACGGCCTGGTCCCTGGGGCAAGGGGCGGACGCGGTGGTGGCCGGGCTGGAGGCCTTCAGCACAGTGCCCGGACGCCTGGCCCTCACCGGAGCCCCCGGCGGCCCGGCGGTGGTGGACGACACCTACAACGCCAACCCGGTCTCGGTGGCCAGCGGCCTTAGCGCCGCCGTGGCCATGGCCCAGGGGCGGCCCCTGGTGCTGGTGTTGGGCGACATGAAGGAGTTGGGCGAGCGCGCCGCCGAGCTGCACCGGCAAACCGGTTTGCTGGCGGCCAAAGCCGGGTGCCGCCTGGTGTTGGCCCTGGGCGAAAACGCCGAGGACGTGGCCCAGGGAGCCCGCGAGGGCGGCCTGTCCCCGCATCAGACCTTGAGCTTCGCGGCCATGGATGAGCTTCTGGAGGAGATTACGCAACTGTTGGACGCCCGGGACCTGGTCCTGGTCAAAGGTTCCCGCTCCATGGGCATGGAGCGGGTGGTGGCCCGCTTGGGCGGCGAGACGGGAGGGGCGCACTAATGCTGTACCACCTCCTATATCCCCTGGCCGACTACTTCGGGGCCCTGAACGTATTCCGCTACATCACCTTCCGCACCATCTACGCGGCGGTGACTGCCCTGATGCTGGCCTGGCTCATGGGCCCCTGGGTGATCCACAAGCTGCAAGAGTTGCAGGTGGGCCAGTACATCCGCGAGCTGGGGCCCCAGAGCCACAAGGCAAAGGCGGGGACCCCCACCATGGGCGGGGTGCTGATCCTGTTCGCCATGACCGTCTCCCTGCTCTTGTGGGGCGACCTGGGCAACTTCTACCTTTGGGTGGCCATGGGGGTGACCTTATGCTACGGCCTGATCGGGTTCATGGACGACTACCTGAAAAAGGTGAGCAAGACCAACGAGGGCGGCCTGAGGGCGCGCAGCAAGTTCCTGATGCTGGCCCTGGTCGCCTTGGCGGCGGCCCTGGCCCTGTACCTGCACCCCGGCTACAGCACCAAGCTTTCCGTGCCCTTTTTCAAGCTGGTCCTGCCGGACCTGGGCTGGGGTTACATCCCCCTGGCCATGTTCATCCTGGTGGGGACCGCCAACGCGGTTAACCTCACCGACGGGCTGGACGGCCTGGCCGCAGGCCCGGTGCTCATCGCGGCGGGCACCTACCTGATTTTGAGCTACGTCACCGGCAACGTGAAGGCCGCCAACTACCTGCAAATCTTCTATGTGCAGGGGGCGGGCGAACTGGCCGTGTTCTGCGGCGCGGTGGTGGGCGCGGTGATGGGCTTCCTTTGGTACAACGCCTATCCCGCCCAGATATTCATGGGCGACACCGGCTCCCTGTCCCTGGGCGGGGCCCTGGGAGTCACCGCGGTGTGCACCAAACACGAAATACTGCTGGCCCTGGTGGGCGGGTTGTTCGTGGTGGAGGCGCTCAGCGTCATTTTGCAGGTGGGCTTTTTCAAGATGAGCGGGGGCAAGCGCATCTTCCGCATGGCCCCCCTGCACCATCACTTCGAGCTAAAAGGCTGGGCCGAGCCCAAGGTGATAGTGCGTTTCTGGATCATAGCCGTGGTGCTGGCCCTGGTTGCGGTCAGCACCCTGAAGCTGAGGTGACGGTGGAGCTCAAGGGCAAAAAGGTCCTGGTGGTGGGCCTGGGCGTGAGCGGAAGGGCGGTGGCCTTGCTGTGCCTGTCCCAAGGCGCGCAGGTGCGGGCCACCGACCGCAGCCCCGCCCCGCCGAAGGCCGACGAGCTGGCCGCGGCCGGGGTGAGCCTGTCCCTGGGCGGCCACCGCGACGCGGACTTCGCCTGGGCCGAGCTCATCGTGCTCAGCCCCGGCGTGGACCACCGCCTGCCCGAGATCGAGGCGGCCCGCGCCACCGGAGCCCGGGTGATCGGCGAGTTGGAGCTGGGCTGGCGCCATACCAAGTGCCCCACGGTGATGATCACCGGCACCAACGGCAAGAGCACCGTGACCACACTGGTGGGCGACATCCTGGCCCAGGCCGGGTTCAAGACCCTGGTGGGCGGCAACCTGGGGCGGCCGGTCTGCGACATGGCTCCCGAGAGCCACGAGGCCGACTGGCTGGTCGCCGAGGTCAGCTCTTTCCAAACCGACACCATGGACAGGCTGCGGCCCAGGGTGGGGGTGGTGCTCAACATCACCCCGGACCACCAGGACCGCTATCCGGATTTCGAGGCCTACGCCGACAGCAAGATAAGCCTTTTCCAGAATCAGGCCGACGACGACGTGGCGGTGCTCTGCGACGACGATCCCGAGGTCTGGTCGCGGCGCACGGCGGCCCCGGCCCAGGTGTGGGGCTATGGCGCGGACGGCCACCAGCGCCCCGGCGGCTGGCTGGAGGGCGACGAGCTGGTGTTGGACGCGGGCCAAGAGCCCCTGCGGGTCAAGCTCCCCGCCGGGCGCCTATCCATCGGCTTCAACCGGCTAAACTGCCTGGCCGCCTGCCTGGCCGCCCTGGCTTGCGGGGCTGACGCCCCGGCCATGGAGCGCGCCATGGCCGCCTACCAGATGCTGGGCCACCGCCTGGCCCTGGTGGGACAAAAGGGCGGGGTGAGCTTCTTTGACGACAGCAAGGGCACCAACGTGGGCGCGGTGGCCGCCGCCCTGGGAGCCCTGGACATGCCGGTGGTGCTTCTTTTGGGCGGGCGGGACAAGGACGGGCGCTTCGCCGACCTGGGGCCGCTGCTCAAAAAGCGCGCCGCGCGGGTGATCTGCTTCGGCGAGGCCGGGCCCAAGATTCAGGCCCAGATAAAGGATTTCGCCCCCAGCGAGACGGCCCCGGATCTGGCCACGGCGGTGAAGGCGGCGGCGGGGGCGGCGGCTCCCGGCCAGGCGGTGCTCCTGAGCCCCGGCTGCGCCAGCTTCGACGCCTACACGGGCTATGCCCAGCGGGGCGAGCATTTTCAAGCGTTGGTTCGGGAGGTGATGCATGGCTGAGGCAGTGCTGAGCGCCCCCAAATCCACATCCACGGGCCAGGCCGTCTCCCGGGTGGGAGACCCCTGGCTGCTGTTGGCCGCCCTGGCCCTGGCCGGGGTGGGCCTGGTGATGGTCTATTCGGCGGGCAGCGCCCTGGCCGTGCAGCGCCACAGCGACGGGGCCTACTTCTTCAAGGCCCAACTGCTGCACGTCACGGCTGGCATAGTGGTCATGGGCTTCCTGGCCCTGGTGGACTACCGCCGCCTGGCCCGCTTCACCTACCCGGTGCTGCTGGGAGTGCTGGCCGCTCTGCTGCTGGTGCTCATCCCCGGGGTGGGCCACGAGGCGGGCGGCGCGGTGCGCTGGCTGCGCCTGGGCCCCTTCTCCCTGCAACCGGCGGAGATGGCCAAGCTGGCCCTGGTGCTCTACCTGGCCTACTCCCTGTCGCGCCACCAGGAGCAGATCAAGACCTTCAGCCGGGGGCTGTTGCCCCACCTGGGGGTGACCTTCCTGCTTATCCTGCCCGTGGCCGCCGAGCCGGACCTGGGCATGAGCGTGATCCTGTTCAGCCTGGCCTGCCTCATGCTTTTCGTGGCAGGTGCCCGCCTCAGCTACCTGCTGGGCCTGCTGGCCATGGCCTCGCCCCTGGTGTGGGTGATGGTGGTGCACTACCCCTGGCGGCTCAAGCGCATCCTGGCCTTCCTGGACCCCTGGCAAGACGCCGGAGGGGCGGGTTTCCAGATCATCCACAGCTTCTACGCCCTGGGTTCGGGCGGGCTGTGGGGCGCCGGGCTCAGCGCGGGCAAACAGAAGCTCTTTTATCTGCCAGAGCCCCACACCGACTTCATATTCAGCGTGCTGGGCGAGGAGCTGGGCCTGTGGGGAGTGCTCCTGGTGCTGGGCCTGTTTTTGCTGCTGGTGATCCGGGGAGTGAAGATCGCCCTGGAGGCGCGGGAGCTTTTCGGCACCTACCTGGCCATGGGCTCCACCCTGATTATCGGGCTGCAGGCCTTCATCAACGCCGGGGTGGTCATGGGGCTGTTGCCCACCAAGGGCCTGACCATGCCCTTCATCAGCTACGGCGGCAGCTCCCTGTTGGTCAACTTCGCCTGCGTGGGCATCTTGCTCAGCGTGGCCGCGGGCAGCGGGAGGAAAGCTTGAGCGCCACGGTGCTCATAGCCGGTGGCGGCACCGGCGGCCATTTGTTCCCCGGCATGGCCGTGGCCGGCCAGATGCTGCGGGAGCGTCCCGGCCTGTCCCTGGCCTTTGTCAACGCCGGGCGGCCCCTGGAGAGCCGGGTGCTGGCCCAGGCGGGCTACGGACAAGAGGTGCTGCCCGCCAAGGCCTTCCGGGGCAAGGGCATGCTCTCGCGCCTGGCCGCCCTGGCCGTGGTGCCCGGCGCGGTGATCAAGGCCGTGGGCCTGATCCGCCGCCGCCGCCCCGGCCTGGTGCTGGCCGTGGGGGGCTACGCGGCCCTGCCCTTGGGCCTGGCCGCCTGGTTGTGCCGGGTGCCCCTGGCGGTGCAGGAACAGAACGCCCTGCCGGGGCTGACCAACCGCGTCCTGGGCAAGGTGGCCACGGTGGCTTTCGTGGCCTTCGCCGCCGCGAGCAAGCACTTCCCCTCGGGCAAGAGCGAGTTTTGCGGCAACCCGGTGCGCCAGGAGCTCTTGGAGCAGGCCGGGCAGACCGAACGCGAGGACCCGGCCCAGCGCTTCACCGTGCTGGTGCTGGGCGGCAGCCAAGGGGCCCGCAGCCTGAACCAGGCGGTGACCGGGGCCCTGGAGCTTTTGAGCGAACGCAAGGGACGCATGTTCTTCATTCACCAGACCGGCGAGTCGGATGCCGAATGGGTGCGCCAGGCCTACCAAGATGCGGGCTTCGCCGCCGAGGTGGCTCCCTTCTTCGAGCAGGTGGGGCTGTGCTACGGCCGGGCCCACCTGGTGCTGTGCCGCTCCGGGGCGGGGACGGTGACCGAGGGTTTGGCCACGGGACGGGCCATGATCTGCGTGCCCTATCCCTACGCGGCGGGCGATCACCAGCGCCTCAATGCCCAGGCCCTGGTGGATGCCGGGGCGGCCCGGCTGATCCCCGACGCCGAGCTGAATGCCGAGACGGCGGCCCGCGCCATCGCCGAATTGATGGACCACGCCGACCAGCGCCTGGCCATGGAGCAGAGCGCCCGCCAAATGGCCCGGCCCCAGGCGGCCAGGGACATCGCCGGGCGCTGCCTGGAACTCATGAAGGAGGCGGCCTGATGTACCACAAGCACCAGCGCATCCACTTCGTGGGCATCGGGGGCATCGGCATGAGCGGCATCGCCGAGGTGCTCCTCAACCTGGGCCACCAGGTGAGCGGCAGCGATCTCAAGGAGAGCGACACCACCCGCCGCCTGGCCAAGCTGGGGGCTAGGGTGGAAGTGGGTCACCACCGCGATCATGTGGAGGGGGCCGACGTGGTGGTGGTCTCCTCGGCGGTGCACGAGGACAACCCCGAGGTGCAGGGCGCCCGCGAGCGTCTGATCCCGGTGATCCCCCGGGCCGAGATGCTGGCCGAGCTTATGCGCCTCAAGTACGGCGTGGCCGTGGCCGGGGCCCACGGCAAGACCACCTGCACCTCCCTGGTGGCCACTCTGCTCGCCGCCGGCGACCTGGACCCCACCGTGGTGGTGGGCGGCAAGGTGGGGGCCCTGGGCAGCAACGCCCGCCTGGGCTCGGGAGAGTTCCTGGTGGCCGAGGCCGACGAGAGCGACGGCTCCTTCACCCGGCTGAGCCCGGTGGTGGTGGTGGTCACCAACGTGGACCGCGAGCACATGGAGCACTACGGCTCGGACCAGGCCCTGGACGAGGCCTTCGTGGAGTTCATCAACAAGGTGCCTTTCTACGGCGCGGCGGTGCTGTGCCTGGACGACGCGCGCCTCACCGGGCTCATCCCCCGGGTCAACAAGCGCACCATCACCTACGGGCTATCCTCCCAGGCCGACATCCAGGCCCGGGACCCGCGCCCCGCCGGTATGGGCACCCAGTTCACCCTGTACGTGCGCGGCGAGGCCGCCGGTCAGGTGGAGCTGCCCCTGCCGGGGCGGCACAACGTGCAAAACTCCCTGGCCGCCCTGGCCGTGGCCCTGGAGCTGGGCGTGGACCTGGAGGCGGCCAAGCAGGCCCTGGCCAATTTCCAGGGCGTGGGGCGGCGCTTCGAGGCCAAGGGCACCGGACCCGGCGGCTGCCTGGTGGTGGACGACTACGGCCATCACCCCACCGAGATCAAGGCCACCCTGGCCGCCGCTCGCGAGTGCTGGCCGGAGCGTCGTCTGGTGGTGGCCTTCCAGCCCCACCGCTACAGCCGCCTGCGCGACCTTTTCGAGGAGTTCACCACCTCCTTCTACGGGGCGGACGAGCTTCTGGTGTTGGATATCTACGCCGCCGGGGAAGCGGAAGACCCCTCGGTGAGCGCCGAGGGCTTGGCCGAGGCCATCCGGGCCCACGGCCACCGCTCGGTGGAGTACGTGGGCAGCCGCCAGGACGCGGCGGCCAAGCTGGCCCGGCTGCTGGGGCCCACGGACGTGCTTTTAACTCTGGGCGCGGGCGACGTGTGGCGCCTGGGCGAGGAACTGGTGGAGAGCCATGCCGATTGAGCTTAAAGAGCTGATTCAGGCCCGGCTGGGCTCCAGGGCCCGCTTCGACGAGCCCATGAGCCGCCACACCACCTGGGGCGTGGGCGGTCCGGCCTGGTGCCTGGTCCGGGTGAACAGCGTGGCCGAGGCCTCCTGGCTGGTCACCGTCTGCGGCGAGGCCGGGGTGGTCTACAAGCCCCTGGGCCGAGGCTCCAATCTCCTGGTGGGCGACGCGGGCTTCCCCGGCGTGATGATCCGCCTGGGCGGCGAGCTGGGCAAGCTGGCCCTGGAGGGCAACACCCTCTTGGCCGGGGGCGGGGCTCCCCTGCCCGGCGCGGTGCGCCTGGCCGCCCGCCGGGGCCTGGCCGGGTTGGAGTGGGCCGCGGGCATACCCGCCAGCCTGGGCGGAGCGGTGGCCACCAACGCCGGGGCCCACGGCGGCGACATGGCCGAGCTGACCTCGGCGGTGAGCCTGCTTCTGCCCAGCGGTCAGGTCGTCGAAGCGGCGGGCAAGGACTTACCCTCGGGCTACCGCCGACGGGTGCTGCCCGCTGGGGCCATGGTTTTGGACACCCGCCTGGGCCTGAAGGCCACCATGCCCGCCGAGGTGGAGCGCCGCCGCAAGGCCCTGCTGGAGCTGCGCCGTTTGCGCCAGCCCCTGGCCGCGCGCACTGCGGGCAGCGTTTTTAAGAACCCGCCGGGCGACCACGCGGGGCGGCTCATCGAGGCCGCCGGGCTCAAGGGCCTGGCCGTGGGCGGGGCGGTCATCAGCCGGGTGCACGCCAATTTCATCGAGAACCGGGGCGGGGCCAGCGCGGCCGACATCCTGAGCCTTATCAACACGGTGGTGCTCAAGGTCATGGACGCCTTCAGCGTGCGCCTGGAGCCCGAGGTGGAGGTGGTCGGTGTTTAAACGCCGCCCAAATAACAGGCGTCCCCGCCAGGACGGCCGCGCCAAGCCGATGAAGGCCAGCCTGGCCGCCCAGCGGGTGGCCAAGCGCGCCCCGGCGGTGAAGGAGGCCAAGCCTCTGCCCGCCGCGGCCAAGGGCTTGGCCCGCCGGGTGGTGCTGGCCGGGTGCCTGTTCCTGCTGGTGAGCGCGGCTCTCCTCACCGGCTGGGGGATTCTGAGCACCAGCCGGGCCCTGGCCGTGCAGCGGGCCGTGGTGCAGGGCACCGGCCATCTCAGCCGCCTGGACATCCTAAGCGCGGCCGAGGTGGGCAGCGACAGCAACCTGTTGGCCCTGCCGGTGGGCAAGATCGCGGCGCGGGTGCGGGCCATCCCCTGGGTGGAGCAGGCCGAGGTGAGCCGCCGCCTGCCGGACACGGTGGTGATACGGGTCACCGAGCGCCGCCCCATGCTAATGGCCCTGGTGGAAGGCCGCCTGTTCTACCTGGACGAGAACCTGAGGCCCATCTCGGTGCACCGGCGGCGGGCCCTGCCCGACATGCCGGTGATAACCGGCCTCAGCCGGGCCGACCTGGCCCAGCCCGACGACGAGGTGCTGAGCCTGGTGGAGGCGGTCAAACAGCTTTTGGCCGTTTTGCCCCCGGCGGATCTGGCCCCCGGCGGGCGCCTGTCCGAGGTGCACCTGGACCGGGTCTGGGGCCTCAGCCTGGTGTTCAACGACACGGCCCCGGTGGTCCGCCTGGGCTTCAAGGATTATTCCCGCCGCCTGGCCCGCCTGGAGCAGGTGCGCGGCGATCTGGCCCGGCGCGGCGAGCTGGAGCGGGCCAGGCTCATCGACCTGGAGTCTTGGCGGCGCGTAGTGGTGCGCCTGGGCCGGGAGAAGGCATGAAAAAGGGCGGCGAAATAATCGTGGGCCTGGACATAGGCACCACCAAGATCTGCGCGGTGGTGGGCGAGGTCACCGGCGACAAGGTCGAAGTCCTGGGCATGGGCAGCCATCCTTCCGAAGGCCTGCGCAAGGGCGTGGTGGTCAATATCGAGACCACCGTGGCCAGCATCAAGAAGGCGGTGGAAGAGGCCGAACTGATGAGCGGGGTGGAGATAACCTCGGTGAACACCGGAATCGCCGGCGGTCACGTGAAGGGCTTCAATTCCCACGGGGTGGTGGCGGTCAAGGGCAGCGAGGTCACGGTCCGCGACAAGGAGCGGGTGGTGGACAACGCCCGGGCGGTGGCCATCCCCACCGACCGCGAGGTGATCCACATTCTGCCCCAACAATACATCCTGGACGGCCGGGGCGGCATCACCGACCCGGTGGGCATGAGCGGCCTGCGCCTGGAGGCCGACGTGCACCTGGTGACCGGCGCGGTGGCCAGCGTGCACAACCTCATCAAGTGCTGCAACTCCGCCGGGCTGGACGTGGGCGACATCGTGTTGCAGTCGCTGGCCAGCGCCGAGGCGGTGCTGACCCCCGAGGAGCGCGACCTGGGGGTGATCCTGGTGGACTTCGGCGGCGGCACCACCGACCTGGCCCTGTTCTCCGGCCAGGCCATCAAGCACACCGGCGGGGTGGCCCTGGGCGGCAACAACCTGACCACCGACCTGGCCATGGGGCTACGCACCCCGGTGGCCGCGGCTGAGAAGCTCAAGCGCAACTACGGCTGCTGCCTGAGCTCCCTGGCTGGGCGCGATGACGCGGTGCTGGTGGAAGGGGTGGGCGGACGCCCGCCGCAAAAGGTGAGCCGGGCCCTGGTGGCCGAGATTTTGGAGGCCAGGGTGGAGGAGATACTCGTCCTGGCCCAGCGTGAGATAGCCGAAAACTACCCCGGTTCGGCCCTGGCCGGAGGGGTGGTGGTGACCGGCGGCTCCTCGCTCATCGAGGGCATGGAGGAGATGGCCGAGCAGATATTCAACATGCCCGCGCGCCTGGGATACCCACAGGGCACCGGCGGGCTTAGCGACGTGGTCAAAAGCCCGATGTACGCAACCGCGGTGGGCCTGCTGCTCTACGGAGCGCACAACCGCGACGAGGAAAAGTTCCGCATACGCGACCAGAAGATCTTCAACCGGATCACCAAGCGTATGCGTAAGTGGTTCAAGGAAGTCATTTAGAAAACCTCACGGGGGAGGTTGCTATGAGCATGGAAATCCAGATGGTTGACAACCTCGACGCCAACGCCAAGTTGCGCGTGGTGGGAGTCGGTGGCGGCGGTAACAACGCCCTTAACAACATGATCACCGCGGGTCTCAAAGGGGTGGAATTCATCGCCGCCAACACGGACTTGCAGGCCCTGGAGCACAGCAAGGCCAGAGTGCACTTGCAGTTGGGGCACAACCTCACCCGAGGCCTCGGGGCCGGGGCCGATCCCGAGGTGGGCCGCCAGGCCGCCTTGGAGGACCGGGACAAGATCAAGGAGTTGCTTTCGGGCAGCGACATGGTCTTCGTCACCGCCGGGCTGGGAGGCGGCACCGGCACCGGCGGAGCGCCGGTAATCGCCGAGGTGGCCAAGGAGGTGGGCGCGCTCACCGTGGCCGTGGTCACCAAGCCCTTTGATTTCGAGGGCAAGCGCCGCTTCAAGCAGGCCGAGTACGGGGTCGACGAGCTGAAAAAGGTGGTGGACACCTTGATCGTGATCCCCAACACCCGCCTGCGCTCCTTGGCCCCCAAGAACGCCCGCTTCGAGGATATGCTCAAAAAGGCCGACGAGGTGTTGCTCTACGCGGTCAGGGGCATCAGCGATCTCATCATCACCCCGGGTCTGATCAACCTGGACTTCGCCGACGTGCGCACGGTGATGGGCGAGATGGGCGTGGCCCTCATGGGCACCGGCGAGGCCAGCGGCGACGACCGCGCCTTGCAGGCGGCCACCCGGGCCATAAACAACCCCTTGCTCGAGGACATCACCATCGACGGCGCCCGCGGCGTGCTGGTGAACATCACCGCCAGCGACGAGATCACCATCGACGAGGTGAGCGAGGCCAGCACCTTCATCCAGGAGGCGGCCCACGAGGACGCCAACATCATCTGGGGCACGGTCATCGACCCCTCCATGGGAGAGCGCATGCGGGTGACCGTGATCGCCACCGGCATAGGCCAGGCCGAGGAGGTCCGCGAGGTAAGGCGAGTGGCCGTGGCCGGCGGCGGCGGTGGCCGCGAGATGGACATCAGCGAGATCGATGAGAACAACGTGCGCATCTACCGGCGCAGCAACGCGTCTCTCCGGGGTATATCCTCCCCCGGTCCCCAGGCGGGACGCGGCGTGAACAGCGACAGCAGTGATCTGGACTGGCCAGCGTTCTTGCGCCGCCAGGCCGACTAAGCGTTCTTAGATAAGCCCAACCTCCGGCCCAGTGGCCGCGCTGACGGCGCGTGCCCGGGCCGGGACACCATGCCCACGGCCGCCGGGGCCGCACCCTCGGTCCCGGCGGCCCCCACCTTTTAGGCTTTATCTACTTTTTATTGAAGACGGCCAGCACCGCGGGCAGGGCCTGGCGGGTCCAGGGCAGGTCCGGGGCCGGGCTTGTCCGGCCGTAGTGCTCGTAGGTGAACTCCCCCACCGCCACGGCGAGCTGGGACTCGGCCCCGCCGTCCATGGTCATGACCTCCCGAAGGGCCAGGCCGCTGTTTTTGAGCGCCTGGGCCAGTTCCCAGAGGGTGTGGCCCCCTTCGGTGACCACCACCAGGATGCGTCCCTTTTCATCTATAGCCAGGGCGGTGCGGTTGGCCACCTTGGGCGACCGGCGCACCCTTATCATGCCGAAGCGGTCCAGGAGCATCAGAGACTGGGCCGCCTGCTGGTAGGGGTTCAGGCGGGGGTCGAAGGGGGTGTAGCGCAGGTCCAGGATACGCACGGCGGGAATCTCCCGCTCCCGAGGCCCGGCCAGGAAAAGGCCGTCCTGTTGGGGCACCAGGGGGCTCAGTTCCTTGCCGTTTTGCAGTAGATAGCCCAGGTGGCGTCCCTCGGGGGTGTAGAGCCCGGCGTTGAACACGGCCAGGGCCCCGCTCTGCCCCCGCCACTGCCCGGCGGTGTAGCCTTCCTCGCCCTTGGGGGCGGCCAGCACCTTGAAGCTGTAGCGGCTGGGGTCCACCCGCAAGAGGGCCACCAGGGAACTGCCGCTGCGGGAGGGGACCAGGTTTTCCCACAGCGCGAACTCCAGCTTGGGGCCCAGGGTCTGCCAGGCGGGCAACAGGGCCTCTTGAGCCAAAGCCGGGGCGGCCAGCCAAGGCAACAGCCAAAGCATGAGGGCGGCAGGGGTTATGAGTTTACGGCGGAGCATGAGGAATCATAGCCCGGCACGGGCCAGGAAACAACCGTGGCCTGGGCTTTAAACTCCCTCGTTTTTTCCGGGCTTATCCGGCCCGGAGCGGGTGAAGATTATCTTGAACTTGGCCGCCACCTCGGGCATTTCAAAACAGGCCGTGCAGCCCGAGCCGCCGGCGCAGGCGACGGGGTCCACCGGCTCCAGGTGCACCTGGAAGCCCAGGGCGATGTACTCCTCCACCATCTCGCTGAGGCGGGGCTCGTCGGACATGAATTGTTTGACCCAGCCCTGTGCCAAAAGCTGGGCCTCTCTCTGGGATGAGCAAGTCACGGCAAGCCTCCTGGGTCGCCGGGGTCCGCTCTCGCGCGGGCGAGGGAAGCCTCGGCGGCTTGTTGCAAATATAGCCCCGCCCCCCCAGGGGCGTCTAGAACAGATCGTCGAGGTCATCCCCGCCGCCGGAGCCGTCGCCCGGCGGCATGGAGCCGTGCCGCTGGAGATAGGCCTGGATGCGCTCGCTCTCGGCCTTGGAGTACATGGGGTCTGGTTCGTATTCGAAATAGGCCGCGCTGGAGTCGCCCTCCAGGCGCTCGGCCAGATCTTCTCGCAGGTTCATGGTCCCCTGGATGACCAGGATGTTTTTCTCCTGGTCAAAGAGGATGAACACGCCTTCGCTTTCCGGCACCTCGCCTAATGCTTCCGCGCTTAAAGGCAACAAATGCTCCGGCGGGCCGGGCACCTGGCTGATCATCAGCCTTAGCTGACACTGCAAGCAGCGCCCGGCCTCGGCCATGGCCTGCTCGGAGCTGAACCCCAGGCATATCTCATCGTAGCCCTGGGAGCGCAGCTCAGGGGCCAGCTCGGCCGGGGCAACTCTTGGTTGGAAGGCGAAGCCCTCCACCCGGCCCAGGCGAGGGCTGGGGGGCTCAGGCCGGGCCAGGCTGAAGTCTATGTCCCCGTCGCCACCCAGGTATGCATCAATGCTCCGGGCCGCCTGGCGCCCGGCGGCGATGGCGTGGATCACCGCGCCGGGCATGACCACCGCGTCGCCTCCGGTGAACACCCCGGCCATGCCCGTGGCCATGGTGTCGGGGTCCGCCGCTATGAGGCCCCGGGCCACGCCGATCCCGCCGCCCGCGCCCAGAAGGCCCAGGTCCGTGGCCTGGCCGATGGCCATGATCACCTGATCCGCGGTCAACTCCATGGTCTCGGCGTCATCGTAGCTGGGGTTGAAGCGGCCCTGCTGGTCGAACACGGCTGTGCAGCGGCGGAAGGCGACCACGCCGTCCGGGGCCACCCTCAGCGGCCCCCAGGAGTTGCGCACGCTCACGCCTTCCTCCTCGGCCTGGGCCACCTCCCAGGGGTGGGCGGGCATCTCCTCGCGCTTTTCCAGGCAGACCAGGTCCACCTCTCGGGCTCCCTGCCTGAGGGCGGACAGGGCCACGTCAATGGCCACGTTGCCTCCGCCCACCACCACCACCTTGGGCCCTACTTGAGGGTTCTCGCCCCGGCGGATGGCCTTCAAGAAGTCCAGGCCCCAGCGCACCGAGGGCTGCTCAGCGCCGTCGATGTCCAAACGCCGCGAAAGCTGGGCACCCATTGACAGGAACAGAGCATCGTAGCCCTGGGCGGTAAGCTCCTCCAGGGAACTCACCTTGGCGCCCGTCTTGATCTCCACCCCCAGGGCGGCGATGTCACCGATTTCGGCCTCGAGCACCTCCAGGGGCAGGCGGTAGGCGGGAATGCCGTAGCGCAGCATGCCGCCGGGGTGCTCCTCGGCCTCCAGGATGGTGACCTGGTGGCCCTTGCGGGCTAGGTAAAAGGCGGCGCTCAGCCCGGCGGGCCCCGCCCCAACCACGGCCACCTTCTTGCCCGTGGCGGGCAAGCGCTCCAGCCCCGCCTTCCAGGCCTCGCCGCCCTGGTCGGCGGCGTAGCGCTTGAGCAGACAAATACTGATGGGATGGTTTAGCGAGCCCCGGCGGCAGTTGTCCTCGCAGGGATGGATGCACACCCGGCCCAGCACGCCGGGCAGGGGCACCCGCTGGCGGATCACCGCCAGGGCCTGGTCCGGCTGCCCGGCGGCGATGAGCCGGAGATATTCGGGCACGTCTATTTCCGCCGGGCAGGCGCTCCGGCAGGGAACCAGGGCCTTGCTTTTATCCCCGCTGGGCAGTTTGTGGTCCAGGATGGCCCCGGTGGGGCACACCTCCACGCAGGCGGTGCAAAAGCGGCAGCCGCTCTCGGCCAAGCCCTGGGCCATGGTGCCCACCTGCACCAGGCCGTCAGCATCGAACACGAAGCCCAAAGCCCCCACTCCGCGCAGGTCCTCGCAGGCCCGCACGCAGCGGGTGCAGCCGATGCACAGGTTGTAATCGCGCTTGTACAGGGGATCGTCCAGGAGCTTGGGCCGGTCGCCGGGAATCCAACGGGAGGTGTCCCGGTGGATGCCCAAGTAGTTGACCACCTTTTGCAGCTCGCAGTTGCCGAACTGCTCGCAGCAGCGCTCGGCCTCGGCCACGTTGGAGGAGCACTGGGTGCGCGAGCAGCCCGCCGCCTGGGCGCAGGCTAGGCAGGCATGGGGATGGCGGGCCAGGATGGGGAGGAGCTTTTGCTTGCGCAGTTTGGTCAGGGCCTCGCTGCTGGTGGTGATCTCCATGCCCTCGGCCACCGGAGTGGTGCAGGCGGGCTGGGGCTCGGCCATCCCGGCCAGCTCCACCACGCACAGGCCGCAGCCGCCCAGGTCGTCGTCCTTGGCGTTGTCGATTTTGACGCCGCCCTGCCACACCGCCGCCGCCGGTTTTTTGCCCTTGCCCGGCGGCAGGTCGGGATGGTTGCAGATGGTGGGAATGTAGATTCCGGCCCGGTGGGCGGCCTGAAGAATGGTGTCGGTCTCTTGGGCCTCCACCGGCTGTCCGTCGATGCTTATATTGATCGGGCGCATGGCTCCTCCCAAGGGGCGGCGCGGCCCCGGCGCGTGGATGCGAGGTAAAACAGGGGACGGCCCTTGGAGCAGGCCGCCCCTCGTGGAGCTTCAACTTGGGCGCGGCCTACCAGGAGTGGGTGATGGCATCCACCGGGCAAGCCACCACGCAGGGCAGAGGCATCCGTTCGCCGCCCGGCTTGCACTGGGCGCAGGCGTACTTGATCTTTTTGCGTTGATCGTCGGCCACCACCGCCACCGGCTCCTCGCGCATTGGGTCGTTGGGGTCTTCGTCCATCACCATAAACACCGAGTTGGGGCACACCGGCACGCAAGCGCCGCAGCCGTCGCATCTATCGGTGTCTATGGCGATGAAGTAATCGCCGCTGCCGTCCTTATACCCGTAGTTGGCGATCATGGTTTTCTAGCCCTTCTTGCGCTCTTTCTTGACCAGCGCGTCGCCGAACAGGGCCGCGCCCACCGCGCCGGCTATCTGGGTGTCGATCTTGGGCTTCAATGCGGTGATGCCCAGCTCTTTTTCGATGCGCCCCACCACGCCCACGTTCTTGGCGATGCCGCCGGTGATGGCGAAGTCTTCCTCCACCCCAATGCGCTCCAGCAGGGTGACCACCCGGTGAGCCATGGCCGAGCAGTAGGCGGCGATGACCTTCTCCTTGGGCCAGCCCTCGCGCAACAGGGAGGAGGCCTCGCTCTTGGCGAACACCACACAGGTGCTGGACACCGGGGGCGGCTCCTTCTCCACCTGGAGGCTCAGCTCGCCGATCTGGGTGATGGGCACCTGCAACAGGTCGGCGAAGACCTCCATGCCCCGGCCGGTCCCGGCGGCGCACTTGTCGTTCATCAAAAAGTTGGTCACCTTGCCGCGCGGGTCGCAGTGGATGGCCTTGCAGTCCTGGCCGCCCATGTCCAGCACCGTCTTCACCGTGGGGCCGTACATGAAGTTGGCCCCCCTGGCGTGGCAGGCGATCTCGGTGATGGCCCGTGTGCCGAAGGGCACGTTGACCCGGCCATAGCCGGTGCCCACGGTGTATTGCAAATCGTCCAGGCTCATGCCGGTGTCTTCCATGGCCAGCCCCATGGCCTTGTGGGCGCTGTCGGGGCTGTTGGAGCCGGTGCGGGTGTTGCCGTAGCAATAAAGCTGGCCGTCCACGAACACCACCGCCTGGGAGCTCACCGAGCCCACGTCCACTCCGCCGGTGATGATGTCTCCCTTTTTCCAGTCGATGTCGGGATTGGTCCAGCGGGACTCAGTCCATCTCCAATATTCTTCAGCCATTTTTCATCCTCCCGTGGGGAAGTCTGCTATTCCATGGTTTCCGACAGGGACTCGGCGTAGTTGCCTTCCTCGCCCAGGATGGCGGCCCCGAAGGCGGACACCAGCTGGGGGTCTTGGGGCACGATCACCGAGGTTTCCAGGTCGTTGGCCAAGGAGGCCACGAAGCCGTCGTTCAGGGCCACCCCGCCGATGAGCATCACCTTCTCGGCCATGCCCACCCGGCGCACCATGGACACGATGCGGTCGCTGATGGCGTCGTGGATGGCCTTGGCCATGTCCTGTTTGGGGGTGTTGGAATGCACCAGGGTGACCAGTTCGCTCTCGGCGAACACGGCGCACTGTGCGTTCATGGCCACGTTGCCCGTGGATTTGAGGCTCATGGCGGCCAGGGTGGGCAGATCCACCTCCAGGGCACGGGCCATGGCCTCGGTGAAGGCCCCGGCTCCGGCGGCGCATTTCTCGTTGATGGCAAAATCCACCACCTTGCCGTTTTCATCTATGCGTATGGCCCGGCCCTCCTCGGCGCCCACGTCGACCACCGTGCGCACCTCGGGCTGGGTCTTTTGGGCCCCCTTGGCCGCGGCGGCCACCTCGGTTACGTAACCCTTGGCCCGTTTGGTGCTCTTGCGGCCCGAGCCGGTGGCCACGATCAGGCCGATGTCGGCGATGGGGGTGTCCAGGCTCTGCCAGGCCTCTTCGATGGCCGCCTGGGCGTCCTGCCCGGCGGACACTATCTGGCGGTCCACGATCTTGCCGTCTTGGGTCACCACGATCTTGACCGTTTTGGCTCCGACGTCGATTCCAGCGGTATACATTGGTTTGTCCTCCCGAAGGCCCGGCCCTAGGCCGCCACCTTCTTGACTCCCAGGGTTTCCATGAAGGCGTCCACCCGCTGCATGGTGCGGCCCAGGTCGAACTCGCGCTCGTCGCCCATGTTGCCCTCGAAGGTCATCACCGGATAACCGGCTTCCTGGATGGCCAGGCGGTTTTCGGCGATGCCCAGGCTCAGGCCCTCGCAGCCTCGGTTGTAGTGCAGCATCACCCCGCTGAGGCCATAGTTTTTGCACATGGCGATCATCATCTGGCTCTTGTAGTCGCAGTCGTAGAAATGCTGGTATTCGGGCTTGTGCAGGTGCCAGCGCACCAGCTCCCGGGCGGCTTCCTCGCGGGTGGTGGGTTTTTTGGAGGGCATGGGCCGGGGCACCAGGTCGCCGCTGGCGGGGTCGAAGTCCCACATGCCCTCCAGCCCGAAGGTGGAGAGGCTACCCACCGAGACCACCCCGTACTGCTCCAGGTAGCGGAACAGCTTCAGGGCGCTCCAGGGCGGCTGGGTGTCGCTCATCACCCGGGCCTGCTCGTTGGGCACCGCGGCGATGCCCCGCTCCACCCGGTCCTTGACCTCGTCGTAGAGCTCGTCGTAGTAGTCGGCTACCACGCCCCAGGACTTTTGCAGGGTGGCCAGCACGTACAGGGAGTACATGGTCTTCTCGTCCAGGGGCGCGGGCACCGCCTTGTTCAGCTCGCAGACCTGGGCCCACTTGGAGGTGCTGCGGAAGTCGTTCCAGCAGGCCTCGATGAACAGCTCGTCGTCGTAGGTGCGGCCCGTGGTTTTTTCCAGCCACTGGATGCCGTCCAGGATCTGCCCGGCCACGTAGTCGATCTTGGCCTCGGTGAGCGTCCCGAAGGGCTCCGCCGGGCCCACCGCCACGTCCACGCAGAACATGGGGATGCCGCCCTCCAACTCGCTGACCACCTGGTACCACTTGGCGTGGGAGCAGCAGATGTGGTCCTGCCAGATGAAGTCCGGCTTGGGAAAGGGGCCGCCAAAAGCGTACTCGTCCATGAGGATGGAGCCCCAGTAGTTGCGCATGTAGGCGCAAAGGTCCCGGGCGTAGCCGGCGGTCTCGGCCGCCTCCATGGCCCGGGTGGAGAAGTCCTTGTTAAAGGCGCAGGAAGCGCCGTAGGGCTCGCTGGTCAGGGAGTAGACGTCGGCCCCCAACCCGGCGGGGACCGCGTCGAAGGTCCAGGCGCCGCCCACCCAGCGGATGCCGCCCTTGTCGTGGGCGGCGGCGTAGTTCTTGTAATAGGTCTCCCTGATCTCCTTGGCCTTGCTCCAAGAGAGCAGGATTTCCGTGGGGTACTTGGCCATTTTAAAAACCTCCCGATACGGAGCGATGTGTGGTCCCTAGAACAGATCGTCTTCGGCCAGCATTTCCAGGAAGGCCTCGACGCGGATCTTGAACTGGCCCACCGGCACGGTGACGTCCAGCTCCAAAAACAGGGTGGGCACGCCGATGCCGTCCAGGCTTTTGCGCTGCTCGGGGATGTCCAGCTCGTGGGGGTCGCAGAACTTCTGCTGGATGATGATGGCCCCGGCCACGTCCCACTGCTTGGCCAGCATGCGCACGTGGTCCAGGCGGGTGCGCTGGGGCCAGTCCTTGGTGGGCAGGCGGGACGGTTGATGTAGCGCTTGGCGATGGCCAGCAGGCGGTCTTCCTCGGGCTCCACCTGGTTCCAGAAATAGCGGCTGCCGGTGCAGTGGTCGTCGGTGACGATGACCGAGCCGCAGCCCTCCACCATGTTCACGAAAGCGGTGTCGTCGTCCTCGGAGCCCAGGATCATCAGGCGGGTCTTGCCCTCCAGGCCCAGGTCGCGGCCCGGCAATTCCTTTTGGATTACGTCGCGCACCACCGCGGTGTGTTCGGCCTTGTCGATCCACTGATTGCTCACCGCCGCGTACATGGCTTCCAGGCCGGTCATGGGCGGATTGGAGGCCTTGCGGGTGTCGTAGAGATCGCGCATGGCCTGGCGGGAGGCGTTCATCAGCTCGATGCCCCGGTCCAGGTCCGCGTCGGTGATTTGTTTGCCCACCCGCTGCTCCACGGCGCTCTTGAAGGTCTCCAGCTCCGAGCGCAGGAAGGGGATGGAGCGGGGGCTCTGCACCTGATGGGGCATGGGCAGGTAATAAGTGAACTCCGGGGGCATGTGCTTTTTCCAGGACGTGAAGGCCTGGCGGATGTGCAGGCAGCTCTGGGCGATCATCATGCCGTCCAGATAGTCGTAGCGCCCCAGCAGCCCCTGGGCCAGACAGTCGCGGCAGAAGGGGCAGTACATGCCGAAAATGTGGGGCTCGGTGACGTTCTGGGGCTCGTGAGAGCCCAGGATGCGCACCGGCAAAACGTTGGCGGCCAAGAGGATTTCCTCGGGCACATAGGTGCAGAAGAAGCCCATCACTTTTCCGCCGGTTTTGTCCTTCCACTGATTGGCGTAATCGTGGCGGGACTTGTACCACTCCTCGAACATTTCGATCATGGCCAAACCTCCTAGGTGGTCTCTGAAGCCCCGCCCCGGCGCGTCCCCTTGGCCCGGAGCGCGGCGCTTAACGCGAGGCCGATTGTTGCTCAGGCGTCCGGCACCCGCCGGAGGGCCTGGTCCTTGGTCGCTGGTTCGGTTGGGCCGCAGAACGTAGGGGGGGCGGGCGCGGCGGTTCATCCTGGGCCCGGCCTGAGCCGGGCGCTTGGGCAACCCGTGGGTTGCACTATTTGCTTGAACCGCAGGTCAGGGGAGCTGGCGCGGTGGTTTTGGGTCTGCCGTCCGTTGTCTGACGGATGGCCGGGCCGGTTAAAGCCTAAAGCGTTTGCTCGAACCTAAGGTTGATAAAGGGGCTCTTGTCAAAGCCGATCTTCTTGAAGAAGGCCAGCATGTCGCCCGAGTCCCAGCGCACGGCGGTGTAGATTTCGCGCACCTCGCGCCCCCGCAGGGCCGCGAACAGGGCTTCCACCAGGGCCGCGCCCACCCCGGAGCCCATGAGCCTGGGCTCCACGCCCAAAAGCTCCAGCCAACCGGAGAGTTCGGTGCCGAAGCCGCCGATCTTGATCTCGCCCAGGATGAAGCCATGCACACCGCCGTCTTCCTCGGCCACGAAACCCAGGCGGTAGGTTTTGCCGACGTGCTCGGCCAGCATGTCCACCCAGGATTGGGGCACCTCCTGGCGGGTGATGCGGCTTTGGATGCGCTGGACCTCGGGCAGGTCTTCTTTTTTCATGGGGCGCAGATTCACGGCTGGACTCCTCGCCTTGTATTTAATTGATGCGAATGATCTTCACGTTTTTGCCGACCCACTCCGGGGGCAGGTACACCCGGCCGGAGTTGCCGCTTTGCCTTACGGTCTTTTCGATCATCTCTTCGCCGTAACCCTCGAACTTGGTCTTGCCGCCGAAGCCGCCGGGCTTTTTTGCGGCGGTTGGGGCCTGGAGGCGGGGCCGCTTGGCTGGGGTTCGCTTGGGGTCCATTAGGTTTTCTTCCCTTGGATGCCTTGGCGGCGCGCCGGCCGCCCGGCCTTGGTATTGCTCTTATGAATAGCTACAAAGTAACTATATAGGCGCTACTAAATAACTATATTATAGCTATAATGTGACTTTATATAGGTCTCGGGAGAGATGTCAACCGGAAATTTTCCCCGGCAGGGGCGCTCGGCGGGTGCGAACTTTAATCAACAATAATTACAAACAATTGCCTTCCAAGTTGGCCTAGAAAAAATATGTCAATTTTGACATAGCGAAGACAGTATGTCATTTATGACATAACAAAACAAACAAATTCACTCACGCCTCCCCATGGGTATGGCTGAATAATTAGTGAATTATCTATTGGTTATGCTGATTTCCTGCCTAGGGTTTGCCGGTTTTGGGAACGGGCCGGGAGAGGTCGCCGGCGGCCTGGGCCGTATCGGCACGTATTTCCAATAAGGTACCAGAGGAGCCTTTGGAATGGGCCGCCCCGGGCCTGGTTAAGCGATCACTCCGCCCGCAGGTCGTAATGAATATCGGCCCAGACCTCCCCGTTGCGTGTGGTCCGTCCTACCAGGATCGAAAGCCATATCTCCAACTGGGGCGGGTTTAAGCGCGACCGGCCCGCCGAGGTGCCCCTGCGCCCACCGTAGAAGATATTCACCGAGCGGCCGGTGGTAAACAGACCGGCGGCGAAGCCGTCCAGGTACCTGACCTGCCAGCGCACCTCGTGGGAGCCTCTGGTCTCGCGCATGGTGACCGGATAGTGGGTGTTGGCCAGGATGAACCTAAGCTCACTGGGGTTGTCGGTTTCGAAACGCACCACCACCTCCTGCTCGCCCGGCGGCTCGTCCAGGTAAAATTCCTCTACCGTGCCTCCCGATAGATCGTGGGCCACGGTGCGGGTTCCCCTAAAGGTTTGGCTCAGGAAGTCGTTGAACCGGCCGATGCCCGTGGTGACCGGCGAGCCCCAGTTGCCCACGATGCCGCGGGGGAGGCAGTTGCCGGTGAGCGCGTGGTAGTAGTAAAACGGCGAGTCGGTGCACTCTTCGGGCAGGTCCTCCCTGCCGTAAAGCGAGTCGTAATCCTGATACACCCCCCCGCAATAATGCCAGGATGGGTGCACCCCCGGTATTACCGCGGCGACCAAGCCGGGGTCCAGAAAATCCCACAGGGCGTTGTAAGACATACCGCCGTGCCATTCCTGGGTCAGCCTAAAGTCATAGCCCGCGACCCTGGGCCAGGGGTCAAGGGGTATCACATAACAATCGCAGACGGGATGGCCCGAAGCCAGGCAGACGCGGTTTTGCCGCTCCACCGGCTCGCCGTTCATGGTCAGGCTCAGATTGACGCAGGAGCTCTCATGCATCAGGGAAGGAAGGGGTGGGGCGTAGATCAACAAAGTTGATGGGGCGGTGACCGGCACCATGGTCCCGGTTTCCTCGTCCAGACGCATGGCTAGGACGTTGGGAAAGGGCTCCTCAAAGAGAAGGGAGAAATCCATCACCCGGCCGGGATGGTCGCCCCAGGTTCACTCCACGGTCAGCGCGCCGATATCGACCACCGGGTAGCGCACGCAACGTATGGTGACCGGGTCCGAGGCCAGGTCCACCGGCTGCCGGTCTTCATTGCAGGGCACGGTCCTGATCCGGCGCACTATTTCGGGAATCAACTCGCTGGGTGGCAAGACGGAAAGGGTGGCATCCAAGCCCCGTAGTAAATCTATTTCTTGGGCAGGTATAAGCGAGCCCATGGGCGGCGGCCCCCAGTAATAGTTGGTAACGCCGGCGTCTTCCAGGACGTTGCCGTCGTTGGGTTCGCTAAAGCCGTCCTGGCCGCTGACCTGCAAAAGAACCCATTGGCAGCCGTCTATGTAGCTAAAGTCCCAGGAAAGGGAGGCGTTGCGCGCCAGGTAATAAGGGAGGTACACCTCGGCGGCTTCGTGGCCCCACACCATGGCCAGGGGCTCGGTGGCGCCTGGGCCCTCTGGAGGGGCGCCGGTGTCCTCGGAGCCCAGGTCCCCGCGCATGCGAACCCTGACCGGCTTGCCCCAGACCACCGGCGCGGGAGGTATCATATTCTCGCGCAAGCCGGCCCAAAGAGGCGGCGCCAATACGTTGCCGAACTCGGCGTTCAGGTAGTGGCTGCCTTCAGGCAAGTGAATTTCGCCCCTGACCTCGGTGACCGCCTCGACGGTTTTTTCCACCTTGAAGCGGCGCTTTTCACTTGCGGCCGCGACCTGGCCGTCGCGGTCCATGGCCCGTACCTGCCACCAATAGGTCCGGCCCGGTTTTAGGCCCTTTTCGCGGATGGGGAGGTCGAAGAAGCTGCGCCTGAGTTCCTTGCTGGTGAAAAGCGGCAAAGGCTTGGTCCGGCGTCCCGGCCGGGGGCCTGGGCGCGTGGCCGATACGACCAAGACGTAGCGTAGCTGACCGGACCAGGCGAGGTCGCGGACCGGCTCCCACTGCAGGCGGCGATTGCTGGAAGAAAGGGTCGCTTGGTCCTGGGGATGGGTCAGTTGGATTTGTTTCATGAAACCCCCCTTTCCGGTTGAGAGGTTAGCGGACCTTCCCTCCTTGTTGGGCGGATGTGGTTGCCAGGATGAAATTCCTATAATTCTATATGGATTCCATTGTAGCCAAACTTGCCGGGAAATTGCCACCCCCTAGCTCGTATATTTCATGGGGGTTGGGTGGCATTGGATCACAAACCAGTATTTATGGCGCAGTCGGCAACGCGGTACGCCGGCGGCTGGAAAAGCCGGACGCACGGCTCTCATGAAATGTGCAGGCTAGGCCGGGGAGGGGATCCTCGGGCCGTAGCGGCCAGGGAGCGTGGTTGGCCGGCCGGTCCGTTCAGTGCTTGCTTGGTGCGTGCCTTGGTCGATGAAAGGCTGGTGAGGCGGTGGATTGCGGGCGCCCGGCCGCGAGGCAGGGCAACCCGCAAGGATGCCTAAGTTTTGAGGCGCAGATTGATGAAGGCGCTCTGGTCGAAGCCCAGCTTCTTGAAGAAGGCCAGCATGTCGCCGGAGTCCCAACGCACCGCGGTGTATATCTCCTGCACGCCGCGCTCGCGCAGGGCGCCGAACAGGGCCTCCACCAGGGAAGCGCCCACCCCGGAGCCCATGTTGTCCGGTTCCACCCCCACCAACTCCAGCCAGCCGGAGAGCTCGGTGCCGAAGCCGCCGATCTTTATCTCGCCCAGTATGAAGCCCAAAATCGCGCCGCCCTCTTCGGCCACGAAGGCCAGGCGGTAGATCTTGTCTATGTGCTCGGCCAGCATGTCCATCCAGGGCTGGGGGACCGGCTGACGGGTGATGCGCGCTTGAATGCGTTGGACATCACCGAGGTCGTTTTGAGTCATGGGGCGTAGATTCAAGGGCACTTGTCGCCTCGCCTTTAGTCAATGCGGATGATTTTAACGTTTTTGCCAACCCACTCCGGGGGCAGGTATACCCTGCCGGAGTTGCCGCTCTGCTTGACCTCTTTCTCGATCATCTCTTCACCGTAGACCTCGAATTTGGCCTTGTGACGAGGATCGGAGGTCCGTTCCTCGGGTCCGGAACGCTCCCGGCGGGATGCATTGTCAGTTTCGCTCATGCTCCTGAGGCCCTCGGCGGTTATTGGGTTGGGGCCCTGGCCGACCTTAATTGGGGGGCCAAGAATCTATGCTACATAATAACTAATTTATAGCTACATTGTGACGATAGGTCAGCCTGGGAAAATTGTCAACCAAAAAATCAGGCGGTCCAGAACCGCTTGGGGTCGAAACGCCTAATTATTTCCAGTTCTTCGGCGGTTGGCTCCGGGGTGGTTTCCAGATCGGGGAGGCAAGTCAGCTCCCAGCCGGTGGCCTGGGCCGCCTGCTCCAGGCTCACCCCGGGATGCAAGGCGGCCAACTCGGCCCGGCCCTGGGGGAAGGTGAACACCCCCAGGGAGGTGATCAGCGCCGCCGGGCCGCCCCGGGTGAGGCCCTGCTCCCCGCGCCAGCCGGGGTGGGGCCCCCAGCCGGGGGAAGTGATGTAGTCCACCTGGGGCACCAGGCGGCGGCGCTCGTGGTTCATGATGATCAGCAGGCGATGGGCCAGGCAGGCGATGTCCGCCCCGCCGCCCGAGCCGGGCAGGCGCACCACCCCGCCGTCGGGCTTGATGGCCCGGTGGGTGTTCACGTTGCCCCACTGGTCCACCTGGGCCCCGCCGATGAAGCCCAAATCCACCCGCCCCCCGGAGAGCAGGCTCATCACCTCGTCCAGGCCGCGCAGACACAGCGCCCCGGCCTGGTTGGGCGCATCGCCCATGGTGATGATCGGCGCGGCGGCGGGGCGGTCGCGCAGCACCCCGTTTTCGAACAGGCCCAGGGCGTTGGGCGCATGAGTCTGTTTGGCCAGCATGAAGGCCAACAGCGGCAAACGCATGCCCACGAACACCACGTCGCCGTCGCTGATTTGGCGCGCGGCGGCGGTGACCATGATCTCGCCAGAGGTGTAGCCGCTCACCAGCCGTACTCCAGGGGCGCGCTGGGGCGGCTGTGGCTGACCATGAGCCCCTGCAAACGGGGGCCGCCCAGCTTGGCCACGTAATCCTCGCGCCCGCGCAGGCCGTCCACCCACTCGGCCTGCCAAGCCTTGGCCTGGGCCGGGTCCCGGGTGGCGGCCGCGTAGTCCAGGTAATACTGGTTGTCCAAATCGTAATAGCCCTGCACCGGGGCGGGGTGGGCCCCCCAGGGCACCTCGCACACCGCGTCCACCAACAGGCCCGTCACCAGGGTGCGGTCCGGGTCGCGGCGGATCACCTCGCTGTCCACGAGCTCCTCGCAGGTGACCAGCACCCGGCGGCTGGCCATGGCCGCCTGCTTGGTGAAGCCCGCCGCCCCCCACACCTGACAGTTGCCTTCCTTGTCGGCCCGCTGCACGTGGATCAGGGCCACGTCCGGGTTCACCGCCTGGATGGCCAGGAGCTTTTGGCCGGAGTGGGGGCAGGTGAAGCTCTTGAACTGGGGATTCTCCAGGGCCATGCCGCTGCCCAGGGGCGAGCGGCCCACGGCCATGGGCAGGCCCCGGGCCCCGGCCTCCAAGGCCAGGGTGATGGAGAAGTTGCTGTGGTCCAGCACCTCCAGGGGCCGGGGCAGGCCGTCTTCCACCGCCCGGCGGAAGTTGTAGCCGATGCCGGTGCTCACGTTGCCCACCCAGGCGGCGATCACCCGCTCCACCAGCCCCGCGCCGATCATCTGGTCTATGCTGATGTTGGAGATGGGGGCCACCAGGGTCAGCGGGCCGATACCCTGGCGGATGATCTCATGGGCCGAGGCGTAGGGGATGAAGCCCTCCAGGGCGGCGGAAAGAGCCACGCTGTCGCCGGGGCGAACCAACTCCCCCACCGCCTGGGACAGGCTTTTCACCTTGTCGCGCGCCTTGCCCATGAAACTCCTCGGTCTGGAATCAAGCTATTCAGGCATAGCAGATCGGCCCATTGATGCACAAGGCGCTAGAAGAACTCCGCGCCCGCCTGGGGGTTGCGTTTCAGGGCCTGCTTGAGCAGACCGCCCACCTGCTCCATGACCTGGGACACCTGCTTGGGCTTGGGCAGGGGGTCCTCCAGGATCATATCCTTGGCCTTGAGCGGCTTGAAGGAAAGGGCCTCGGCGGAGACGGCCTTTTCCTTGGCCGTGAAGTTGACCCCCAGGATCTTGCGTTTTTGCAAGGCGTCCGGGTTCATGGAGCGCAGGTAGGACTCCAGCATCATCAGGTCGTGGTTGGCCTCGAAGGCCAGGATGTCCTGGTTGACCTCCTTCATGAGCTTGATGGCCCGTTGGCGCTCGTCTTCCAGGCCCGCCGCCTCGTCCACCAGCACCTTGTAAAGCCCCTGGATCAGGCTGGCGTAGCGGGCCGCCCTGGTCAGCCCCCGGATGGGGGTGAGCCCCACCGCCGGGGCGGCCGAGGCCACCGACTCGGGCCGGGGAGGGATTATCCCGGCGGCGTCGAAAAACTTTTCGCGGATGTCCGCGTCGCCCAGGGCTCGGCCCAGGCGGGCCCGGTGCTTTTCCCAGGCGTACAAGCCCCCCAACAGGCCGCTGACCGCCTCGGTCACCAGGAGGATTTCTTCCTCTATGATGCGGCGCTCCCGGAAATAATTCTGTACTATCTCCTGCTTGACCGCTTGGTTCAGCGCCTGGATATATGCATCGTCCCCCATCTAACTCCCCGTGATGGCATACTGGTTGTTATAGCGGGCGCTTTTTGTTAGCTTTGCCCCCAAGGAGCCTCCAACATGCCCAAGGTTACTATTATTTACAAGGCCAAGACCACGGCGGCCCAGGAGCAGGCCCGGAGCTTGGAACAGTGGCTCACCCGGCGCGGGGCCGGAGTTCATCTGCTGGAAGCCAAGGGCGGCGAGCCCATGGCGGGCAACGGTGTGGAAAAGCCCCTGCCCGCGGACACCGGGCTGGTGGTGGTCCTGGGCGGCGACGGCACCATGCTGGGCGCGGTGCGCCAGGTGGTGGCAAATGGCCTGGAGGCGGTGCCCATCCTGGGGGTGAACCTGGGCGGCTTGGGATTCCTCACCGCCTTGGCCCCGGGCGAGCTTTTGCCGGCCATGGAAAAGGTGATGGACGGGCATTTTCAGGCCTCGCCCCGGCTCATGCTGGACGGGGTGGTGCGCCGCCAGGGCGTCGAGCTGGCCCGCTTCACCGCCCTCAACGACCTGGTGATCAACAAGGCCGCCTTGGCGCGCATCGTGGAACTGGAGGCGGTGGTGGACGGACGCCCGCTCACCACTTTCCAGGCCGACGGCCTGATAATCTCCACCCCCACCGGCTCCACCGCCTACAACCTCTCGGCGGGCGGGCCCATCTGCCACCCGGCCCTCAACTGCATCGTGGTGGCCCCCATCTGTTCCTTCACCCTGACCAACCGGCCCCTGCTGCTGGCCCCGGACATGACCCTTTCGGTCACCCTGGGCCACCGCGCCCAGGAAACCACCCTGACCTGCGACGGCCAGGTGGGCCTGGAGCTGGAGCCCGGCGACGAGATCCGCTTCCAGCGCTCGGAGCATGTAGTGCATCTGATCCAGTCACCCTTCCGGGACTACTTCGAGATTCTCAAGACCAAGCTGCGCTGGGGCTAGCCCGCCTCTTGGAGCGGAGCCCCGTCCACCCGGGGCAATATCACCCGAAAGACGCTGCCCTTGCCCGGAGTGCTTTGCAGCTCCAATAGGCCGTGGTGGGCCAGCACGTTCTTGCGGGTGATGGCCAGGCCCAGGCCGGTGCCCCCCCGCTTGGTGGTGAAAAAGGGAAAGAAAATCTTTTCCTGATCCTCGGGGGCGATGCCCGGCCCCTGGTCCATGACCTCCAGGGCGATGCGCTCCTTATCCACCTGGGCCCTGACCACCACCACCCCGCCCCGGGGCGAGGCCTGCACCGCGTTTTGCACCAGGTTGATCAGCACCTGCCTGAGGCGTCCCGCGTCGGCGGGCACCTTGAGGCCCCGGCCGTCCAGCTCGTCGGCCAGGCGCACCGCGTGCTCCTTGGCCATGGCCTCGGTGAGGGTGAAGACCTCCTTGACCAGGCCGGCAAGCTCCACCGGCACCAGGCGCAGCTCCAGGGGCCGGGTGTAGTCCAGCATCTGGCGCAGCAGGGCCTCCATGTGGCTCACCTGGTCCACGATGATCTTGAGCTGGTGGCGGTAGGGGTGGTCCGGCTCCAGATCCCGCTGGATGCGCTGGGCGAAGCCGCCGATGGCGATGAGCGGGGTCTTTAGCTCGTGGGCCACCGCCGCGGCGGCCTGGCCCAAAAGGGCCAGGTTCTCGGCCTCCTTCACTCGCCGGGCCTCGCGGCGCTCCCGGTCCACCAGAAAGCCGGTGAGGGCCCCGGTTAGGAAATAGAGCAGCATCTCCAGCACCACCAAAAAGGCGGCGGCCCGCCCGGCGGTGGGGGCGGAGAAAAAATCAAGGTAATTAAGGCAGATCAGGGCTGCGCAGATAAGGCCGCCCCTGAGGCCGAAGAGCAGGCTGGCCATGAACAGGGGCAGAAAGAAAAAGCGCTGCACCAGGGCCGCGAGATCGGGGCGCACGGGCAGCAACAGGAAGTGGGCCAGGCTGAGCCCGGCCAAGAGCATGGCCACCGGCACCACCTTGATCCAGGTGGGGACGATGCTCCAGCGGCGGCGCAATTCTTCGAGCATGCCGGTGTTACCGCTCCCATGGGGGCTGCCAAAAATTGAGAACTGCTTCAGCATAGCACCCCCCAGGGGCGGGGCCAAGCTGGAGCTGGGTGTTTTTACTTGGCTCTGGGGGTGGCGGCGTGCTACCAAATCTTTTAAGATGACAGGTCAAGGGCGACCCTTTTCCGGGGCCCGCCGTTTGCCCGTGAAAGCATAAGGAGATTCCCCATGGCCCGTAGCGTCAGAATATTGGTCCTTTGCGCCTTGCTGCTTAGTTTGCCGCTGATTATGGCCATGGGCATGGGGGGCAGCGAGGTGCCCACCCGCATACCCGAGCCCAAGGTCAACTATCTGGTGACCCTGACCGACATGGGTGGCACCACCGTTGACCTCAGCCATTTCTCCATCGAGGGGGTGGTGTTCCTGGCCGGGGAGATGGGCCGGGGCGAGTTGGCCGTGCCCTTGGAAAAGGTCAAGGACGTGGTCATCCGGCACCAGGGCGGCGAGTTCAAGGCCGAGGTGGCCCTGGCCGACGGCGGCAACGTGACCATCACCGTCAAAGGCAGCCTAAAGGCCACCGGCAAGACCTCCTACGGCAACTACCGCATCCCCCTGGACGAGGTGAGCCGCATCCAGCTTAGGGGCGTGAAGCACAACTAGGAGACGATGCGCGGACCGCGCCTCCGGGGCCTGCCCGGAGGCGGCAGGAAGAAACGGATAAGCACCAGACCCACCACGAACCCGCCGATATGGGCCATCCAGGCCACCCCCGGCCCGCCGCTGCCCAGCACCTGGAACAGGAACCAGACCCCCAGCACGATCACCGCCGGCACTCGGATAAGCTGCACGAAGAAAAAGAACCAGATCAGCACCACCACGTTGGCCCGGGGGTAGAGCAGGAAATAGGCCCCCAGCACGGCGGCGATGGCCCCCGAAGCCCCGATCATGGGCAGCTGGGAGTCTGGACCGGCCAGCACGTGGGCCAGGGAGGCCAGCACCCCGCCCAGCAGGTAGAAGACCACGAAGCGCGCCGGCCCCAGGCGGTCCTCGATGTTGTTGCCGAAGATCCACAAGTAGAGCATGTTGCCCGCCAGGTGGAAGAAGCCGCCGTGCAGAAACACCGAGGTGACCAGGGTCAGCGGCTGGGGTAGCCAGGCCAGGGGTTCGGGCACCGCCACCGAGCCGGTGAGGAGAGCGGGCACCACGCCGTACTGGTATACGAAGACCAACTCCTGCTGGGCGGGCAGCACCAGTTGGTAGAGGTAGACCAGCACGTTGATGGCGATGATCCCCATGGTTACGTAGGGAATTCCCTGGATCGGGTTTTCATCACGGATGGGTATCAAAACGGCTCCTCTTGCCCGGTTTCAAGCCCGCGCTTGCGCCCTGCCCGGCCCTGGGTATAGTTTTTAGCATATTTCCCGATTACCAAGGTTGGAACGTGGCCTCGCACAACCATAAAAGAGTACACATAGCCACCTTTGGCTGCCAGATGAACGCCTATGACTCCAAGCGCATGGCGGGCATGCTGGCCGAAATGGGCTACGCCCAGGTTCAGAGGCCGGATGCGGCCGATCTGATCGTCTTGAACACCTGCTCGGTGCGCCGCTTGGCCGAGGAAAAGGTCTACTCCTACGTGGGCGAGCTTAAGCGGCTCAAGCGCGAAAAGCCCTGGCTTATCATCGGGGTGGGCGGCTGCGTGGCCCAGCAGGAGGGCGACAAGCTCCTGAAGCGCCTGCCCCACCTGGACTTCGTCTTCGGCCCCGACGCGGTGACGAGCCTGCCCGAACTGGTGACCGAGGCCATCCAGGGCAAGCGCCAGGCCCTGACCAAGCTGGGGCCGCCCGCCGGGCCCGGCCGGATCATCGTGCCCGCCGAGCCGGGACTCCGAGCCATGGTCACGGTGATGACCGGGTGCGACAACTTCTGCTCCTACTGCGTGGTGCCCTATGTGCGCGGCCGGGAGCGCTCCCGCCCGGCCGGGGAGATTTTGGACGAAGTGGCCGCCCTGGTGGCCGCAGGGGTGCGCGAGGTCACCCTGCTGGGCCAGAACGTGAACTCCTACCACGACCCGGACTCCGGCCTGGACTTCGCCGGGCTCCTGGGCCGGGTCAACGATGTGGAAGGCTTGTGGCGCATCCGTTTCACCACCAGCCACCCCAAGGACCTGGGCCAGGGGCTCATCGAGGCCATGGCCGGTCTAAATAAGGTGATGGAGCAGATGCACCTGCCCGCCCAGTCGGGCAGCAACCGCATGCTGAAGGCCATGAACCGGGGCTACACCAGGGAGCGCTATCTGGAGCAGGTGCGCCGCCTAAGGGAAAAGGTGCCCCAGGTGGCCTTGGGCAGCGACATCATCGTGGGCTTCCCCGGCGAGACAGCGGAAGATTTCGATCAGTCCTTGAGTCTGCTACGGGAAGTCCGTTACGATTTCCTCTACAGCTTCAAGTATTCCGACCGCCCCTTCACCAAGGCGAGCCGCATCGAGGGTAAACTGGAAGAAGAGACCAAGAGCAGCCGCCTGGTGGAGCTGCAGGCCCTGCAAAGGGAGATCGGCCTTCAGGAGCACCAAGCCCAGGCGGGGCGGGTGGAGGAGCTGCTGGTGGAAGGCCCGGCCAAGCACGGCCGGGGACTCATGAGCGGGCGCAGCCGCGCCGGGCGGGTGGTGAACTTCTCCGGTGGGCCGGAGTTGGCCGGAAGCCTGGTTATGGTGCGCATCACCCTGGGAAGGGAAAATTCGCTGGCCGGCGAGCTGCTTCCGGCCACTGGAGAATATAAGGCATGATCCATATGAAGGTGCAGGGACTCACCATCGACCCGGCCACCAACAGCCCCATCATTATCTTGCAGGAGCTGACCGGCGAGCGGACCCTACCCATCTGGATAGGGCTTCTGGAGGCCACGGCCATCGCCAGCGAGTTGGAGAAGGTGTCCTTTTCCCGGCCCATGACCCACGACCTGGCCTTGAACCTGATCACCCACATGGGCCGCAATATCCTCAAGGTGGAGATCACCGCCCTCAAGGACAACACCTTCTACGCCCTGCTGCACCTGCAGGATGACCAGGGGATGAGCACCGTGGATTCGCGCCCCTCGGACGCCATCGCCCTGGCGCTCAGGGCCGACGCGCCCATCCTGGTGGCCGAGGAGGTGCTGGCCACCGCCGCCGCTTCCCCGGCCACGGGCCAGGCCAAGGGCGACAAGGAATGGAAAGACCTCCTGGAGTCCATGGACCCCGATGATTTCGGCAAATACAAAATGTGATTTCGGCCAAGGGGAGAGGCCTCATATGATCGATCTGCACACCCACACCCTGTTCAGCGACGGTGAGCTTTTGCCCGCCGAGTTGGCCCAACGGGCCCAGGTAAAAGGCCTGGAGGCCCTGGCCTTCACCGACCACGCGGACATGAGCAACCTGGAGATCATCCTCCCCCGCCTGTTGGCCGCCGCCGCCGAGTTGGACCGTCACCACTCCATGCGCCTGCTGGCCGGGGTGGAGCTTACCCACCTGCCGCCCGAGCTGATCGGCCCCTACGCCGAAAAGGCCCGGGCCATGGGGGCCCAGATCGTGGTGGTGCACGGCGAGAGCCCGGTGGAGCCGGTGGCCGCGGGCACCAACCTGGCGGCCATCGAGGCCGGGGTGGACATCCTGGCCCATCCGGGCATGATCAGCCCCGACGAGTGCGCCCTGGCCGCCGAGAAGGGGGTGCTCCTGGAGATCAGCGCCCGGGGCGGGCACAGCCTGGGCAACGGCCGGGTGGCCTCCCTGGCGCGGGCCGCCGGGGCGGGCCTGGTGATCAACACCGATGCCCACGCCCCCCGCGACCTCATCGACCATGTTTTCGCCCGCCGGGTGGGCCTGTTCGCCGGGCTCAGCGAGGGTGAGGTGGAGCGGTGCTTCGCCAACTCGCGGGTGCTGGTGGACCGGGCCCTGGGGGTCAATGTCTGATTCCCTGATCCAGCGCCTGGATGAGGCCCGGAACCACGGCCCCGGCGCCCTGGCCCGGGCCTGCGCCGCGCTCTTGGCCGAAGCGCGCGGTGTGGATCATTCAGCCGCCACCCGGGCCGTGAGCCGGGACCGCGAACTAAGCGGGCTCATCGCCGAGACGGCTTCCGCCGAACGCCTGGCCGCCTGCTTGCAGGACCTGGCCCAGACGGCCCGCTGCATCGGCTGCGCCACCTGCTGCCGCACCTCCAGTCCCACCCTCTACGCCGAAGACCTGCCCCGCCTGAAGGCCGCCGGCCTGGGCTGGGAAGGCATGGTTACTTTGCGGGCCGGGGAAAAGGCGCACTCCGCCCGTCTGGGCGGCCTGCAAACCCTGGAGCATGAGCTGATAAAGCTGCGGGAGCGGGACGGGGCCTGCGCCTGGCTGGGGGAGGGCGGCTGCGGCATCTACGAGCACCGCCCCTTGCAGTGCCGCTGGTTGGAGTGCTGGTCCGGCCGCCACGCCGGGCAACTGGCCGAGCGCCCCCGCCTGAGCCGGGAAGAGCTGCTGGCCGAGGACCAGACCGCCCTGGCCCTTGCTCGAGAGTACGAGGTGAAGCTGACCGCCGCGGAACTCCACCAAGCCTTGGCCGAGGCTGCCCAAGGCCAGGACCAAGCCCCGGCCCTGGCCATGCTGGAGTTGGACCACGTTTTGCGCACGGCCATCGGCCAGCGCTACGGCTACAGCACTGATGCCTTATATCTGGTGCTGGGCCGCCCGGCCCGCGAGGTGGCGGGCAATTACGGTCTGGAATTGACCTTGGAGGGGGAGACCCTGGTCCTGCGCTCCAAGTCGTAGGCCTCGCCCTTGGCCCACAGGCCGCGCCGCGCCAGGCGGGCCTCGCTTTCCGCCCGCAAAAAATCGCTCTTGTGGCGGTAGTCGAAACTGCGATAGGCCCTGGCCCATCCCTGGGCGACCATCTCCTGGTTCAGCAGCTTCCCGTCGGCCAGGTACACGAAGGCCAGCAGCCGCCCGTAGCGGTCGCGCTTGTGGGTCTGGGGCCGCCCATCCACCAGGCGCACCTTGTCCCCCACCGCGACCAGTCTGAGCATGGCATCCCGGCTGGCCGCCCCCGCCTGGGCCTCCTCGCTGGCGCTGCGCCCGGAGCTCTTGGCCTTGCGGGCCAGGGACTTGCTGTGCACCGTCTCCGGCGCGTCCACCCCGATAAGGCGCACCAGCTCGGGCCTGCCGCTCAGATGCACGGTGATGGTGTCGCCGTCATTGACCCGCGCCACCTCCACCGTGGCGGCACTCGCCCAGGCCAGGCTGGCCAGGAGCAGCAGGACCGCAAGGGCCGCGCCAAAGGCCATTCTTTTCCCAACGCGCCTCACGGCAGGGGCACCCTGAGGCCGTCAAAGGCCACCCGCACCGGCACGGCCAGGCTGTGGTCCGCGAACACCCGCTCGGCCAGGGACTGCCACGAGGCCTGATCCTGGGGCACGGGGTAGGGCGCGCCGTCCGGGCCCTTGAGGGGGTCGCCGGGGGCGTACTTCTTGAGCATGGCGTTGGCCGCCTCGTCGCCGGGGAGGTAGTCCTGGCAGGAGAGGTGGGCCAGATACACCCGCCCCGGTTGCCAGGCGGCGATGAGCGGCAGGGCGTTTTGCAGGCTGAGGTGGTTGGCCCGGTTCACCTTGGGTTCGTGCACGAAGTGGCTCTGGCACACCAACAGGTCCAGGCCCGCGAAGCCCTCCGGCTCCTCCGCGCGCACCAGGTCGCTGGTGTAGCCCAGGCGAAACGGCCCTTGCGGCGTGGCCAGGGTGAGCACGTAGCCCACCGAGCCCTTGGCCATGGCGCCGTGAAAAGTCTTGACCGGCCGGGCGGCCAACTCGGGGCCGAAGGGCGCGCCCTCGAGTTCTTGCCCCGGCACGGCCAGGCGCTTGTCCAGCAGGCTGCCCAAGAGGTAGCCGAAGCGGGGCTCGATCTGCTCCCAGGCCGGGGCGGTGGCGTACACCGGGATGGGTTGCCAATCAGAGGGCGGCACGTTGCGCCTAAAGCAGAGCAGCTCGTCCAAGCCCAAATAGTGGTCGCCGTGCTCGTGGGAGATGAGCACCGCGTCGGGCCGGGGCAGGTCCTCGCGCATGAGCTGGGCCCTCAGGTCCGGGCCGGGGTCGATAAGCAGGCGCGCGGGCCCCTCCAGCCACAGGCTGGTGCGGGTGCGGCTTTCGCCGATCTCGCGCAGGTGGCGGCAGGTGGCGCAGGGGCAGCGGTGCTCGGGCAGGCCCCAGGCCCCGCCGGTGCCCAGGAAAATCAACTCCATGCTATACTCCACAAATGGGGCCGTCCGTGGCCCTGTGCGATCAATGTAGCATTGTTGGGGAGCAGGAAAAAGCCATGGCCAGAAACCAAGCGGCCAAATCTCAGGAGCCTTTGCGGGTGGCGGCTTCCCTGGTCATCGACGCCGCTGCCCTGGAGCGAGCGCGGAACAAGGCCGCCAAGCACCGGGTGCCCTTTGCTGAGTATCTGGAAGAGGCGGTGCGCCTTTACGGCAAGGTGCTGGACAAGAAAGTCAGCGTGGTCCCTCGACCCATCTAGCCTGATTCAAGAAGAACTTATTTTAGAGGCCGCTCGGCCACGTGCAGCCAGGCCACTCCCTTGGTCAGGGCGTGGCTGCGCGGGCGAACCAGACCGGCCTGGGCCATTTCCTCCCGGAAGGCCTGGGGCGTGGGGAACTCCATGATGGTCTCGGCCAGGTAGCGGTAGCCGAACTCGTCGCCGGAGATCAGGCCGCCGATCTTGGGCAGCAGGTGCATGAGATAGCGCCGATAAAGGCGGCGCACCAGGGGCCGCTGGGGGGTGGTGAACTCCAACACGTAGACCCGCCCCCCCGGCCGCAGCACCCGGCGCATCTCGGCCAGGGCCGCCAAGCGGCGGGGGATGTTGCGGATGCCGAAGGCGATGCTCACCGCGTCGAAGGTGGCGCCCGCAAAGGGCAGGGCCGTGCCGTCCCCGGCCATGAGCCGCACCCTGGCCCCCCGGCGGGCCACCTTGCGCACCGCCGGGCCCAGCATGGCGGGCACCAAATCCAGACCCACCACCAGAGGCTTTTGGGGCAGGGCGGCCACGGCCAGGGCCAAATCGCCGGTGCCGGTGGCCACGTCCAACACCTTGGCCTGGGGCCCCAGGCGCATGGCTTTGGCGGTGAAGTAGCGCCAGTGCAGGTCCTGGCCCGCGCTAAGGACGTGGTTCAGCAGGTCGTAGACCGGCACCACCTGGTTGAAGATGCGCCGCACCTGACTGATCTGGGTGGCCTCGTCCCTCATGCCTCGATCACCAGTCCAGCGATGAAGCGCGAATCCAACTCGCCCTGGGGGTTGAGGCCCGCCAGCTCCTGGCTGAGCCGGTGCAGCACGCCGCGCAAAGAGCGCCCGGCCAGGGATGCCTGGGCCGGATCGGGCAGGGCGCGAAGCGATTCGGCCAACTCCTCCTCCAGGCCGCCCTTTAAGGCCTTTTGCAGGGCCGCCACCGCCTGGGGCAGGCTCTCGGCCGGGATGGGGGCCAGGCCCTCCAGGCCCATTTCCCGCCGGGCCAGCCAGGTGCCCAGGATGTGGCTCAGCTTGATCTCGGTGACGTCCGCCGGGAGCACGTTGGCCTCATAAAGCCCGCGTATCTCCTGGGGGTCCAGGGCCAAAAGCTCCAGGAGCAGGGTGCCCCAGAACCCGGCCTGGATCAGGGCGTTGTCGGCGGCCTCCAGATCGGACTGGTTGATGAAGGCGCGGTACTCGCGGTCCTTGCCCAGGCTGGGGTCGTAGCAGCGGGGGCGGGCGTAGAGCATCCCGGCCAGCCAGCGGTCCAGGGGCGGCTCCAGGATGTGCAGGCCGGTGGGCATCTTGCTGAGCCAGCCTTCCTTGGCCAAGACCCAGGCCCGGCGGTTGAGGCCACGGATGGCCGCGGCCCCGTGGCGGGCCAGGGCGGCTAGGCTCAGGCGGGTCACGATGTCCCGCGCCTTGCCCACGTCCACCGAGGAGAGCACCCCCAGGCCCAGATTGACCATGCCCAGGCTCTCCCGGGCCGCCCGCTCCACCTCTTCGGGGTGGGCAGGGTCGGCCTCCAGGGCGGCCACCCCGCAACTGGCGATATAGGCCATCTCCGCCCGCAGGATGTCCCCCGCCTCGCCGTCCAGCTCCCCGGCCAAGGCGGGCAAAAACTCCCGCTCCGGCAGCAGGGAGGCCACGCGGTCCGAGCGGGCGGTGGTGGTCCGCGAGGATGCAACCTTGGGCGGCAGTCCCTGCCAGTCGGATTCGCCCGGGGCCGGGGAGCCCCACAGCTCCAGGGCCTCCAGGCGGGTGGGGAACCCGTGGTCGGCCAGGCGTCCCGCGCGCCAGCGGGAGGCGTACTCCTCCAACTCGGCGGTCTGCTCCCAGAGGGAGGTCTCCAGAGTCTTGTAGTACAGATCGGGTAGCTCGCTCTTTAACAGCACCAAAACCTGGGCCACGAAACCATGGGTATTGGGGTCCAGGAACTCAAGGAAGTAGACTCCGTCGATGGTGAATTCCGGCAGATCGTCGGGCGGCTCCTGCTGTTCCTGGCTGGGCAGGAACTTTACGATGTGCACCCAGTGGCGCAGCAGCAGGGCCAGAACCTCCAGGTCGGTGTTGGCCAGCCAGCGCTGCAAGCGGTTGGCCCCGGCCTCCAGGACCATGGGCAGCCAGATCTGGTAGCGCTCTGGGGCAAAGCTCTCCCGCTGCCAGCCGGTGAGGTCCAACAGATAGGTGAGCTGTTCGTCGCTGCAAAGCTCGATGAGCGCCCCGGCGTCCTCGGGGCCCACCTCCAATGCCGTGGAGGCGAATTCGTCCGGGGCCATGGCCTGGGTAAGCTCCCGGCTGTCGGCGGCCAGGACGATGAGGCGCTCGCGCTCTATGCCCCTGGCGGCCAACACGGTGCGCAGGCGCTCGGGGCGGCTCAGACCGTGCCAAAGGGACTCGGCCCGGCGGGGGTCGTCCTGGGCCAGCTTCAAAATATCGGCGGGCCCTTGGATGGGGCTTTGGGGATCGTGCTTATCCATTATTCCTCAGGAACAGGCGCCGCAGCGGCGGCAGGTGTCTGGTTGGCAGGCCGGGCTTTGTTTTTCGGCTTGTGCCCGTTGGGCCTCGCCCCAAAGATAGTCCCGGCTGATGCCGTGGTCAATAAAGTCCCAGGGCAAAAGCTCTTCGCGCTCCCGGCGGCGGTGGGCGTAGAACTCCGGGTCGATCCCGGCCTCGTTGTAGGCCCGCTCCGGGGCCTGGCCCTGGGCCAAGAGCTCCAGCAATGGGGTGAGGCGGCGGTCGCCCCGGGCCAGCACCGCCTGCAGGCGGGCGTACTTGGGCACGTCGCTGATCACCTTGAGGTTGGCCGCCCCGGCCAGGGCCTTTTGCACCCGCTTCACCCTGGCCTTGATGAGCTTCAGGGGGGCCATGGGCTCCCACTGGAAGGGGGTGAAGGGCTTGGGCACAAAGGCGTTGAGGCTCACCGTGACCCGGCCCAAATGGCCCTTGGCCCGGGAGAAGCTAACCACCTGCTGGCGCAGGGCGCGCACCAGGTCGATCATCTGGTCGATGTCCGCCTCTTGTTCGCCGGGCAGGCCCACCATGAAGTACAGGCGCAAATTGGGCACCCCGGCGCTGATCAGCGTCTCCACCGCCCGGCCCAGGTCGTCCTCGTCCAGGTGCTTGTTGATGACTTGGCGCAGGCGCTGGCTGCCCGCCTCCGGGGCCAAGGCCACGGTCTGGTGGCGGCTGGCGGCCAGGGCTTGGGCCAGGCCGGGAGTGAGGCGGTCGGCCCGGAGGCTGGACACCGAGAGCGAACCCCCGGCGGCCACGATCTCCTGGGCCAGCTCGGCCACGCCCTCGATGTCGCTCACCGCCGCCGAGACCAAGCCCAGCTTGCCGCCCCCTGCCGCCGTTTCCAGGGCCAGGGGCGCGAAGTCCCCCGCCTCGCCCAGGCGGGGCGGGCGGTAGATGTGCCCGGCGGCGCAGAATCGGCAGCCGTGGCCGCAGCCCCGGCCCACCTCGATGAGAGTCATCTCCCCGAACTCCACCCCCGGCGCACAGATCACGCTACGGGCCAGGCCGCTTGCCGGTCCCCGGTACTTGGGCGCGGCCACCTTGGGGGGCAGGCCCGGCTCCGGGGTGAAGGAGGTCAGCTCGCCGCCGGGGCCATAGGCCGCCTGGTACAGGGAGGGGGCGTAGAAGCCGGGCACCTGCCGGGCCAGCCGGGCCAAGGCCTGGTCCTGGCTCTCGCCGCCCAGGGCCATGAACGCCTCCAAAAACGGCTCCAGCACCACCTCGGCCTCGCCCAGCACAAAGGCGTCCATGACCTCGGCCAGGGGCTCGGGGTTGAGCATGGGGTACACCCCCCCGGCCACCACCCAGGGGCCACGGCGGTGCGCCCGGCGGGTGCCCAGGCCGGCGTGGCTGAGCATCTTCAGAAGGTTGGGGGCGTCGTTTTCAAAGCAAAGGCTGGCCAGCACCAGATCGAACGAGGCCACCGGCCGGGAAGACTCCAGGGTGAGAAGCGGAGCGCCGGTCTTGGCGTACAGCGGCTCCTCGGCCCGGCCCGGCAAAAAGACCCGCTCGCACAGGGCGTCGGCCCGCTGGTTGATGATCCGGTAGATGGCGTGCAGGCCCAGGTTGGCCATGCCCACCTGGTAGGTATTGGGGAAGATCAGGGCCACGTTGAGCCGCCCGCCGGGGTCCTTGACCACCGCGCCGGTCTCGGCGGCCAAAAGGGCTCGGTGATGTTGGGCCAGAGGCCAGGTGGAAGAGGGCAAGGGCGGATTATCCTTTGCTTTGGTAAGTCGGCCTAAGTAGTGTAAATATAGCACAGGGCCCCGTCATTGACCCGGCCGCCAGCCGGGGGCGGAGGCCCCTTGCGGGATGCCCCAATCAGCGGGAGAAGGCATGGACGAGACAAAAAGCTTGGAGTTCCTCAGGGCCATCGCCGCCGCCGGGGAAAAAGCCAACATGTGGACCGCCGGGCAGGCGGTTGGTTTGGACCGGGGGGCCACGGAAACCATCAGCCTGGAGCTGATGGACCGGGGATACCTGGAGATGGCCAGTCTCAGCGGCGCGGTGCGCCTGACCCCCCAGGGCGGCGAGGAGTTGCAAGGCGCGGCCGGGGCTGAAAAGGCCCCGGACATGGAGGCGCTTCTGGAGCGCATCGCCGCCCAGGACTTGGACCTGGGTCCCACCGCCGCGGGGGACCTCAAGGCCGACCTGGCCACCCTGCGGGCGGCCCTGGGACGCAGCCGTCCCCTGAACCCGGTGGTCAAGTCCTGCCTGGCGGCCATAGACGGGGCCTTGGAAAAGGCGGGCGGGTCCGCCGCCGCCCTACGAGACCAGTTGGCCTCGTTGCAGCCCTAAAACATCCCGGAGGCGGGCATGGACCCGCCTCCGGAATTATTCAGATCGTATGGTTAGTGACTACAGCTGGAGCCGCAGCCGCTGGTGGAGCAGCTGGCGCCGTCGCCGGCCAGGGGTTTCTCGGCGTTGACCGTGAAGCCCTGCTGCCAACCATTGTCCACGAAATCAACCGTGACCTTGCCGCTGGTGGAAGCCAGGTCTTTGTCGATAAGGTAGGTCAGACCGTCGATCTCGTACTTGTCGTCGTTTTCCTTTGGTTCATCCAGAACCAAGCGCAGGCTGGGGCCGCCTCAGCCGCCGCTTTGCAGGAAAACCCTCAACGGCTGATTCAGATCTTTTTCTTTCATGAAGCCCTGAATGGCTTCACTGGCCGCGGGGGTAACTTCGACCATGGTGTATATCCTTTCCGTCCGGGGAACGAACTAAAATGCAATCTTATGACATAGAATATGGCAATTAAAAAGGCCTTTCGCAAGTGGTGTAATCGATTTTTCTACTAGATTGGTGTGAAATGCCTCTCAAACCACCGATGCAGGGGGCCCGGGAGATGCCCGGCCGATGAGCCTTCCCACTTGGCTGGAGGCGCGCTTCCACCTGCCCACGGCCCAGGAGGGCCGGGCCCTGGGACGCAGGCTGCGCCGGGAGGGGGCCCTGCGGCTGATGCAGCAGGGTCCTGAGATGATTACCCTGTGGTTACAGGTGGATGGCTTGCCAAAACGTCTGGCGGAAATGGCCGCGGAGCAGGGCCTGGACCCGCCCCGGACGCAGGTTGTCCAGGCGGCCGATCCCGCCCAGGCCTGGAACTCGCCCCGGCCGGTTCCCCTGGGACCGGGCCTGTCCATGGCCCCGGCCTGGATGGGTCTGCCCGCCTCGGAAAAAATAATAGTTATTGATCCTGGAACTGCCTTCGGGGCGGGCGATCACCCCAGCACCCTGCTCAACCTGGAGCTGTTGGCCCTGCTGACCGCCGGTGAGCTGGGAGAACTGCCCCCCGGCCCGGCGGCGGACGTGGGCGCGGGCACCGGGGCCCTGGCCCTGGCCGGTCCCTGCGCCCTGGTGGCGGCCAACCTGCCCGGCCCCATTCTCAAGCTGGCCGGGCCCACCATGGCCCAGGCCCTGGTCCCGGGCGGCTGGCTGGTGACCAGCGGCTTTCGCCGTGAGGCGGGCGGGGATATAATCCGCTTCTTCGAGGAGTTGGGGCTGACGGCCCAGGCCAGGCGCTCGGGGGGAGGCTGGTTGGCCTTGGGGCTGGTTAAAAACACCTGACATCAGGGCCGAGGGCCCAGGGCAAAGCGAATGAACGGCTTGGTTCTGGCGGTTTTTGGTTTGGTATACCTGGGCATGATCCTGGGCCGCCTGCCCGGCTTGGCCTTGGACCGCAGCGGGGTGGCCCTGCTGGGGGCCATCGTCCTGGTGGCCGCCGGAAGGCTGCCCATGGGCCAGGTGGACCAGGCGGTGGACATGCCCACCCTGGCCTTGTTGTTCGGCCTGATGATCGTGTCCGCCCAGTTCCGCCTGGGCGGCTTCTACTCCTGGGTGGTGCGCCGCCTGGCCGCCCTCAGGCACTCTCCCCAGGTCCTGCTGGCCCAGATCGTGGCCGTCTCCGGGGTGCTATCCTCCCTGTTGGCCAATGATATCGTTTGCCTGGCCATGGCACCCGTCCTGGTGGAGCTTTGCGCCCGGCGCGGCCTGAACCCGGTGCCCTATCTGCTGGGCCTGGCCTGCGCGGCCAATGTGGGCTCCGCGGCCACCCTGATCGGCAACCCCCAGAACATGCTCATCGGCCAGGTGCTGGGCCTGTCCTTCCCCGGTTATCTGGCCGACGCCCTGGCCCCGGCCACCGCCGGGTTGGCCGTGGTCTGGCTGGTTATCGCCGGGAGTTTCCGGGGGCGCTGGTCGGCCTCCATTCCGGTTCCGGCCCTGGACACCCCGCCCTTCGACCTTTGGCAGACCGCCAAGGGCGCGGTGGTGCTCCTGGGCCTGGTGGCCGCCTTTTTGTTCAGTTCCTGGCCCAGGGAGGTGGCGGCCCTGGCCGGAGCGGGCCTGCTGCTGTGCTCGCGGCGCATGCGCACCAACCGGGTGCTGGCCTTGGTAGACTGGCCCCTGCTGGTGCTGTTCACCGGCCTGTTCGTGGTCAATTACTGCCTGGCCCAGGCGGGGCTCCTGGCCCGGATGACCGGCGGCCTGGCCGACCTGGGGGTGGACCTGGGGCACCCGGCCTGGCTTTTCGGGGCCAGCGCGGCGCTGTCCAACCTGGTTTCCAACGTACCGGCGGTGATGCTCCTGCTGCCCTCGGCCACTGGGCCGGGAGGGGGCGCGGTGCTGGCCCTGTCCTCCACCCTGGCGGGCAACCTGTTCATCGTGGGCTCCATCGCCAACATCATCGTGGTGGACCAGGCCGCTCGCCTTGGGGTGCGCATCTCCTGGGGCCAGCACGCCCGCGTGGGGGTGCCGGTCACCCTGATCACCCTGGCCCTGGCCGCGGGCTGGCTCTGGTTGCGTCAGGCCGCCTAACTCCGCGCCAGGTGAATACAAAAAAGCAGGCCGGGGCGCGAGGCCCCGGCCTGCTTTGCCGGACGTGCGAGAGGTTGTAGCTGGCTTAGAAGACGAAGCGGAACTGCACGCCCAACAACCACTCGTTGCCCATCTCGTTGCCGGTGTTGGGGTTGTCGCCGTACTTGTAGTAGGCGAACTCGGGATGGATGCCGAAGTTCTTGGTGAACTGGTAGGGCACCGCCACGAAAGCGGCCCAGCGGGTGATCTCGTCGTTGGTGATCCAAGTGTCGTTGGACCAGTTCTCGTAGCCCGCGCCACCGGTGATCATCAGCTTGCCGATTTGGTATTCACCGGCCAGCATGCCGCCCCAGATGATGGTGTCCTCAACCTCGGAGCCGTTGAGCACCGGGGCGGTCCAGGTGGTGTTGTAGAAGGGAATCTCGGTCGCGAAGTTCTTGCCGTAGTGGCCCTGGAACTTCAGGGTGAAGGAGCCGGCGGTGAACTTGATGGGCAGCACAAAGGCCAGGGTGTCCCATTCCTCGTCGGAAGCGCCGGTGTTGCCGGCCTCATAGCCGTGCTTCACGTACAGCACGCCGGGGCTGCTCATGAAGGCGCCGTACTTGACCATGAAGGTCAAGGTCATCCGGGGCAGAATGAAGGTCGTGTCCACGCTGGTGGAGCCGCTCCAGGTGCTCTTGTTGCGGGGCTCTTCCAGCGCGAACTGCACGCCCCAGGTGTCGGTGTTGTAGGTGAACTGCACCTGCGGCACACGATGACCCCAGGCCACGCCCCAGCCGAACATCAACAGGTGGGAGCTGTCCAGGTTCAGGCCCACGTACTGCTTGGGAGCGTAGGCCGTGGAGCCCCACCAGTTGTCGGTCTGGCCGGCCAGGATGCGGCAGTTGCCCACGCGCCAGTAACCGTAAGCGTAACGCAGGCTGACCGTGGCCGAAGGCTGCAAGCTCTTCAGGCCCAGCTCGATGCGGCCGCCAACGTTCTTGTCCACGCTGAAAAAGCGGGCGCGCAGGTAGCTGTGGCCGGCCAGGTTGGTGAACCAGGTGCCCACGTCGCTGCTCTGGTTGTTGGTGAGTTCTTGGCTCTTTTGGCTCCATCCGATGTCGGTCAACATACGGGCGGCCATCTCGTAGGTGTAGGTGGAGGGCTCCACCGCCATGACCGGGACGGAGATGGCCATTATGGCCGCCACCGCCACTAAAATAGTAACTAGCTTCCTCATGTCGTTTTCTCCTGTTGTCTCTGTATCTATGAACGCCCCCGTCACTTTCACTGATTGGGAATGGGGGCTCTTCCCGATGGCCTTGCTTGCCTGGCAAGGCCTCCAACCTAGTATGGTATAGCTACTCAACTAAAAGCTTAGCCCAAGTTATCTCCAAAACAATTCAAAAATCAACAAGGAAATTGCATGGAAAATAGTGCGTAAAAACTATACGTTAATGGAAGGTAGCTGCAAGTTGTGTGAATAAAAGACGATTTTTATTTATAAGCTAAAAAATAAGGTTTATATAGTAAACAAAAAAAGTCCAAAGGAGGGATGTAAGGCGGATTTTGGGGCCGGACAGGGCTCGGGCGCAAAAAAAAGGAGGCCGGGGCGCAGGGCCCCGGCCTCCTTGGGGTGATTTTTCAGACGTTCAGATTCGTCTTAGAAGACGAAGCGGAACTGCACGCCCAGCAGCCACTCGTTGCCCATGTCGCTGCCGGTCTGGGGGTTGTCGCCGTA
>Ga0180016_100051_pt1 | contig 56518 bp, 50 predicted proteins | sample KR46_M_MetaG_FD_129673 | JGI IMG/M metagenome (GOLD analysis project Ga0180016, IMG submission 129673) | Groundwater microbial communities from the Olkiluoto Island deep subsurface site, Finland - KR46_M_MetaG | ecosystem: Environmental > Aquatic > Deep subsurface > Groundwater | place: Finland... | reverse complement strand
GGGTATGATCTTCTTCGCGGCGCGCATCGTGGCCGGGCGGGTCAAGGGCAAGGGCGTGCCGGTGTTCTGGCCGGTGTTCCTCTCCATGCTCCTATCTTATATGGTGGTGAGCTTTCTGGTGACCGGGGTGGTGGTGCAGGCCCAGCCCTGGTGGGACGCCCGCTACTTCCTCCCCTTGGGGGGCATGGTGGTGGGCAACTCCATGAACGCCATGGCCCTGTCCCTGGAGCGACTGTTCGGGGAGATGACCAACCGACGCGACCAGGTGGAGCTACTGCTTTCCCTGGGGGCGGACCCCCGCGAGGCCACGACGGCCATCAACGCCGACGCCATCCGCGCGGGCATGATCCCCTCCATCAACTCCATGATGGGGGTGGGTCTGGTGTTCATTCCGGGCATGATGACCGGTCAGATTCTGGCCGGGGCCGATCCCCTGCTGGCCATCAAATATCAGATTGTGGTGATGCTCATGCTGGTGGGCTCCACCACCCTGGGCAGCGTGGTGGCCGTAAGCCTGGCCCGGCGGCGGCTTTTCACCCCGGCCCAGCAGTTGCGCCCAGGGGTCTCCGGCACTCGTTAACGTTCACTATGCAGAACGGAAGGCAGGGGCGAGAGTTTGCTTGACCCCGGCCTTGAGTGATGATATTTTTTTGCCATATGGCAAATGCCTGCATTATCCGGCATTAAATCAATAAATTTGGCCCCAACTCCGGGCTAGGAGGTCGAGAATGGCCAAGCAGAATATAGAGCTTATAGTGAACGGCGACCGCTACGAGGTAGCTGTCGAACCCAACCGGATGCTGGTGGACGTGCTCAGGGAAGACCTGGGGCTCACCGGCACCAAGATCGGCTGCGCCCAGGGCGACTGCGGCGCCTGCACCGTTATCATGGACGGCGTGAGCATCAGCTCGTGCCTTACCCTGGCGGTGGAAGCCCACCAGCGTGACCTCACCACCATCGAGGGCCTGGCCACCTCGCCCCAGGAACTGCACCCGATCCAGGAATCCTTTGTGCAGCACGGGGCGGTGCAGTGCGGCTACTGCACCCCGGGCATGGTGATGTCGGCCAAGCACCTGCTGGACAACAACCCCAAGCCCAGCGAACAAGAGATACGCCAGGGGCTCAGCGGCAACCTGTGCCGCTGCACCGGCTACAACAAGATCGTAGAAGCCATCGGCGCGGCCGCCGGCAAGATGGCCTCCTCGGCAAAGGAGGGCTAGTCATGGCCATGCCTGAGTTCCAGGTGCACCAGCCCAAGACCGTGGAAGACGTGCTGGACCTTTTGGGACGCCACCGCTCCAGCGTTAAGCTGCTCTGCGGCGGCACCGACCTGCTCATCAAGATGCGCGCCGGGGCCCAGACCCCAGAGCACCTGGTGAGCCTCAACCGGGTAGCCGGGCTCAAGACCATCTCCTACGCCGGAGGCGACGGCCTGGTCATCGGCGGGGCGGCCCGCATCAGCCAGGTGGGCAAAACCGCCGAGGTGCGCCGCCTGTACCCCGGCCTGGCCCACGCCTGTTCGGTGATGGCCACCGTGCAGATCCGCAACATGGGCACCGTGGCCGGCAACCTGGTCAACGCCGCGCCCTCGGCGGACACCGCCGCGCCTCTGCTGGCCTACGGCGCCTCCCTGGTGGCCGTGGAGCGGGGTGGCCGCCGCCAGATAAAGCTGGTGGACTTCTTCACCGGCCCCGGCCTAACCGTGCTGGAGCCCGGCGAGATGGTCGAAGCCATCCGGGTGCCCGACGTTTCGCCCCGCTCCGGCTCCTGCTACCTGCGCCTCAGCGCTCGCTCCAAGGTGGACATCGCCGCGGTGGGCGTGGCCGGCTTTTTGAACCTGGACCTGGAGGGCAAGGTCATCCGCTGCCGCTTGGCCCTGGGCTCGGTGGCCCCCACCCCCCTGCGCTGCCCCGAGGCCGAGCAGATTCTGGAAGGCCAGACCCCGGATGAAAAGCTGATCGCTCAGGCCGCCGCGGCCTGCGTGCGCGCCAGCCGCCCCATAGACGACCTCAGGGCCACCGCCGCCTACCGCCGGGCGATGGTGCAGGTGCTGGCCCAGCGGGTGCTGACCCAGAGCCTGGACATGGCCAAAGGAGGTACGCCGTGAAAAACCCCGCCATCATCGGCAAGAGCATTCCCCGCATGGACGCCCCGGCCAAGGTGACCGGCCGGGCCCCGTACGCCGATGACCTGAAGATGCCGGCCATGCTCTACGGCAAGATACTGCGCAGCCCCCTGGCCCACGCCCTAATCAAGCGCATCGACGTGAGCCGGGCCAAGGCCCTGCCCGGGGTCAAGGACGTAATCACCGGGGCGGACATCCCCCAGGTGAAATACGGCAACTGGCGCCTGGTGCCCCAGAGCCAGGACGAGCTGGCCCTGGCCGTGGACAAGGTGCGCTTCGTGGGCGACGAGGTGGCCGCGGTCTGCGCCATCGACGCGGACACCGCCCAACATGCCATCGAGCTCATCGAGGTGGAGTACGAGGAGCTGCCCCTGATCCTGAGCGTGGAGGAGGCCACCGCCGAGGGCGCGGGGCTGATCCACGACGAATCCAAGGGCAACGTCAGCCTGGTGCGCAAGATCGACTACGGCGACCTGGAGGAGATGTTCGCCAAGGCCGATTACATCCGGGAAGACACTTTCAAGGTGCACCCGGTGCAGCACGCCTACCTGGAGCCCTGCTCCTGCGTGGCCCACAGCGAGGAGGCCAACCGGGTCACCCTGTGGACCTCCACCCAGACCCCCTACATCGTGCAGTGCCTGCTGGCCTCCACCCTGGGCCTGCCCGAGAATAACGTGCGGGTGATGAAGGTGCAGGTGGGCGGCGGCTTCGGCGGCAAGATGGAGCTTAGGCCCTGGGAATTCTGCGCCTCCTTCATGGCCGTGCGCACCGGCCGCCCGGTGAAGTTCACCCTGACCCGGGCCGACGAGCTGGCTTTCGGCCGCCGCCGCCACCCCATGAGCATCTACTCCAAGGTGGGCTTTACGAAGGACGGCAAGCTTCTGGCCAAGGACTTCCAGGTGATGCTGGACGGCGGGGCCTACAACGCCATGGGCCCCACGGCCACCTTCCTGTGCGGCACCTTCGGCAACATGCTCTACAACTACCCGGCCTACCGCTACTTCGGCCGCCACGTGTACACCAACAAGCCCCCGGCCAGCGCCATGCGCGGCTTCGGCGCGCCCCAGGCCGCCTTCGTGGCCGAGACCCAGATGAACATGGCCGCCGACGACCTGGGCATCGACCCCATCGACCTGCGCATCAAAAACGCCATGCAGACCGGCGACGTGATCCCCGACGTGGCCACCATAAGCTCCTGCGGCTTCAAGGAGTGCCTGGAAAAGGTGCGCGAGATAAGCGGGTGGGACGCCAAGCGCAAGGACCCCAAGCCTGGCAAGGGCCTGGGCATAGGCTGCTTCAGCTTCATCAGCGGCGGGGTGTTCAACTGGTTCAACACCAAGTACAACTTCAGCGCGGCCGAGGTCTCGGTCTACGAGGACGGCACCGCCCAGCTGGCCACCATGGCCTGCGACATCGGCCAGGGGCCGGACACGGCCATGCGCCAGATCCTGGCCGCCGAGCTGGGCATACCCATCGAGAACATCCGGCTCATCGCCATGGACACCGCCACCACCCCCAAGGCCGACCTGGGCACCTGGGGCAGCCGGGTCACCCTGATGAACGGCAACGCGGTGATCGACGCGGCCCGCAAGATCAAGGAAATGCTCATCCCGGTGCTGTTCGAGGAGATGGACCTCAACCAGATCCACGACATCGGCTTCGAGGACGGCCGGGTGTTCGTCAAGGCCAACCCCAAGAAGGGCCTCACCTTCGGCGAGTGCGTGTACAAGGCCCTTAGGGGCCGCCGGGGCGAGCCGCTCACCGCCCGGGGTTTCTACACCCCGCGCAACAAGGGCCTGGTGAGCCCGGCCTTTTCCTTTGGCGCGCAGGTGGCCGAGGTGGACGTGGACACCGGCACCGGGCTCATCAAGGTGGAGAAGATGTACACCGCCCACGACTGCGGCATGCCCATCAACAAGATGGCCGTGGAAGGCCAGCTCGAAGGGGCCATCCAGATGGGTCTGGGCTACGCGCTCATGGAAAACCTCATCATGGACGACAAGGGCCGCACCCTGAACACCACCTTCCTGGACTACAAGATGCCCACCGCCGAGGACATGCCTCCCGGCGAGTCGGCCGACGTGTACACCTACGAGCCCGAAGGTCCCTACGGGGCCAAGGAGGCGGGCGAAGGCCTGGCCATTCCCACCGCCCCGGCCATCACCCACGCGGTGCACCAGGCCACCGGCTACCGCTGCATGGAGACCCCCATCACTCCGGAGAAGGTGCTCAGGGCCCTGAATAAAATAAAGTAACTGCCGATACGCTAAGGCAGCAAGGGCCTCCCGTAAGGGAGGCCCTTTTTTGTCGGGGCCGCGCCGCCAGCGGCGGCTATGCCGCGTTGTGGGCGGCGCTCGTTTCCTCGGCGTATTGGCACATACGCCTGCGGAACTCGCTTACCCGCGCCTTGCCTAGCACACCGCTGGACGGCACGGCTTAGAAGCGATTCTTACTAGATTTAGAGAGGGCCTCCCGTAAGGGGGGCCCTTTTTTGCGCCTTATCCCTGGGTCGTGAGTGTGCTAAAAGTTGAAGGGGACGTTTCGCGTGGGGGGATACATGCGCAAAAACCTGGACATCTATTTCGGCCTAGCCGCCTGGCTGGTGGGCATATCGACCGCCATAGCGTCGTTCTTTCCCCTTGGGAGAATTTGGTTCCATTGGGAGCTGTGGGGAGGGCCGTGTTTATGGGTCTTGTGCGTGGTTGCGATGTATTCGGTCAGCAAGCGAAGGCTGAAAACCCTGTGGTGGGTTTGGCCTTCTTTCCCTCTGGCATTTTTGTGGCTTGTTACGTTGTTCGTCATTGCGGTGCGACTCTCTTAGCCTGCCGCCGACCGGGGTGATAATGCGCAAGAATCTGGACGTCTGTTTCGGCTTGGTCGCCTGGGCTATAGGCATATTTACTGTTGCCACTGAATTTTTTTTCTATTGGAAATATGAGTTCGCTTGGCGAGACTGGTTTGCTCCCATCCTGTGGAGCTTGTGCGTGGTTTTAATGCTTGTTTTAAAAAATAGAAGACCACTGAATTTGTGGTGGGTTTGGCTTTCTTTCCCCTTAGCGTTCCTGAACTGGTTGATTTTTGCCGTTATTTTCATCGCTTGGTCCCGTGGTGGCGGCGCACCCTAAGGGGCACATGCGTAAAAACATTGACATCTATTTTGGCTTGGCCGCCTGGGCTATAGGCATATTTACCGTGGCGGATGGGTTCTCATTATTTGGGGCTTTTTGGGTTGAATGGCCTTATTGGCCCGCTCCCCTTTTGTGGACCATCTGCGTGGTTCTCATGTTTGTTTTCAGGAACAGAAGACCGCTGAAGCTTTGGTGGGTCTGGCCCTCTTTTCCGCTGGCTTTCGTGATGTGGTTTCTGTTCGTTCCTTTGGCGTTTAAGGGAATTTAGGCAAAAGTGGCTGGGGCCATGCGCAAAAACCTAGACATACTTTTCGGCTTGGCCGCTTGGGCTGTTGGGATTTTCACCTTTGGCGCGGGATTCTATTCTTTGGGAGGGTACGCAGTTTATTGGGCTTCTTGGCCGGCTCCCACGTTATGGACTTTGTGCGTGATTCTGATGTTTGTTTTTAGGAACAGAAGACCGCTGAAGCTTTGGTGGGTCTGGCCATCTTTTCCGCTGGCTTTCATCATGTGGGTGCTGTTCGCCATTATGATGTTTGGGAAAAGCTAGCCTAATGGCAACTGGGGCACATGCGTAAAAACCTTGACATATATTTTGGCTTGGCCGCCTGGGCTATAGGCTTGTTTACCTTTGTCACGGGATTCACTGGTTTGCATGGCCATTGGGTTAGTTGGGCCGTATGGCCAGCTCCCCTTGCGTGGAGCATCTGCGTGATCCTCATGTACGTTTTCAGCACCAGAAGACCCCTGAAACTTTGCTGGGTTTGGCTCTCCTTCCCGCTGGCCTTCGTGATGTGGGTTCTGTTCCTGCCTTTGGCCTTGAAGGGACTTTAGCGCCAAGCGACCGGGCCGCGAGAGGTGATCCAAAACCTCGACCCAAACAACTAACGCTGGGCAACCAGGAGGACAATCATGGAACCGGCGGCCAGGAGCATAGCGGCTTACTTCGATTTGATGATGCAGGAAGGGCTGGCGCAACAGACTTTTCGTTTTCGGGAGCGCTGGGAGCCCCGCGTCACCGGCCTGCTTTGCAATGCGGCCGATGCGGCCTCGCACAAGCTGCGGCCCTTGTTGGCTGAGTATGGCTTGTCCAGGGACAACGCCGCCTATTGGGAGGCGGTGAAGGCGGGCATAACCGAAATAGTTACGTCTGTGGTCGAAGCGCAGGTACAAAGTGCCCAGGCAATGCTGCTCAAAATGGTGAGCTACGAAACCAACCAGCTTTTGGAAACCCTGACCCTGGGCGGCCTGACCGGTCAGGCGGGCTCCCTGGATTTGCGGTCCTGGGAGGATCAGGATTTGGCTCGTCAACTGGCTGGAGGCAACGACTTGGGTAAAGCCGCCCACAAGGGCGCCCTGGAGTTCATCCAGCGAGTTGAGAATGCCTTTCGCGCCGCCGAGAAGGAAGATAGCGCCGCGGCCCTTACCGCCCTGGAGCAGGCCGTGCAGTGGTGGCGCGGGCGCTTGAGCACCATCGCTGGCACCACGGTGCATGCGGTGGCCAACCGCACCAGGAACGCCCTGGCTGCGGCCCTGCGCTAGGCTCGGGCACTACCCGCCGCCTTCCTCCGCCCGATACTCCAGAATATCCCCCGGCTGGCACTCCAGAAAACGGCAGATGGCGTCCAGGGTGGCCAGGCGCAGGCCCTTGATCTTGCCGGTCTTGATCAGGGATATGTTCTGCTCGGTGATGCCCACCGCCTGGGCCAGGTCCTTGGACTTCACCTTGCGCTTGGCCAGCATCACGTCCAGGTTGACTACGATCATTGCTATGCCCTCCTAGACGAAAAGCTGTTGTTCTTCGTTCAACTTGCGCCCCTGGTCCATCACCCAGGCCACGGTGATGACCACCAGGCCCGAGAACACGGCCATGATGTCCTGGCTATCCAGGCTGAGGACCAAAAGGCGGGTGCCCGGCTTCCAGTGGAAGGTCAGGATGAATCCGGCCAGGGTGTTGAACAGAAAGCTGGCCCCGGCCCAGGCGAACAGCGACCAGCCCAACTGGCGGAAGCACTCCACGTTGGCCTCCCGGAAGATGACCCCGTGGGCGTAGAGGTCGAACAGCCGCCGCAAACGCGACAGGGCGTAGATGGCCACCCCGCCGGGGATCATGCTGGCCAGGAAAGCCAGGATGCGCGAGATCAGGGGCAGGCTGGCGTCCACCTTGACCGGCAGGCGGGTGTTGAACGGCAGGTTTTCCATAAAGGCCCAGACCAGGGCCAGCACCACGGGGATGGCGAACATCAGCAGGGTGGAAACCAGGCGCAGGCGGGCGCTCACCTTGGCTATGCGCTCAACTTGGGGGTCCATCTCTCGGCTCCTTGAGGTTGCGTTTTATTTTTCCGAGGCAGGATCATGGGGTGAATGATGCCGCGCATTATCAACTATGTCAACTAAATTTTAATGTAAAACAATAAAAAAAATTTAAAGGGTAATTAATATGTTTCCGCTGCCGGCGGGACGGGGCCCTGGGTTTGCGGGCCGCCATGGGGTAGGCTTTGGCCGAAAGCCCTGACGATTCACCAAAAAGGGAGGTAGCCGTGCCCTGGTTGTTGTTGTGCGTGGCCGGAATATTCGAGGTGGTGTGGGCCTTGGCCATGAAGGCCTCGGACGGCTTCACCCGCCTGGGCATGGGCGCCCTGTCTTTGGGGGCCATGGCGGTGAGCGTCGGCTTGTTGGCTTGGGCCCTCAGAAGCCTGCCGGTGGGCACCGGCTACGCGGTGTGGACCGGAATCGGCGCGGCGGGCACGGCGGTTATGGGCATCCTGATCTTCGGTGAGCCCCACAACCCGGCCCGCCTTTTCTTCCTGGCTCTGATCCTTGCGGGCATAGTGGGGCTAAAGCTCACCAGCCAAAGCGGCTGAGCCTCAGGCTCAGGTCAGGGTCCACCATTTGTAGAAGTAGGTCTGGCGTACCTGGCCCGCCTTTTCCTGGGCCCACTTCTCCAGGCCCATCCTTTTGATCAGGCACAGGTTGAACACCTTGGTGTTGTGAGGCACCTTGTCGGCCCGGTCGGCATAGGGATGCAGATGGTCGCAGGGGAAATCATCGCAGTCACAGCAGAAGTACAGGCCCTTTTCAGTGCTGCAACCATAGGCCGGGCAGGGGCCCTCCCGGTCCATGGACACCGCGTGCATGGGCGGCTGCCCCTCATGGGCCCGGCAGCCGTTACAGCGCATGATCTCCTCGGGCACTCCCATGGTCTCGTGATAGGTTTTGGTGATTCGCAGGGATTCGGGATCACCCTGGGTGGCCAGGTAGAAGAAGCAGTTGAAGCAGTCCAGGCCGCAGGGCGCGGTCATGTGGCGGTAGTCCATGGGGATCTCCGGCTAGGGTTCGCGCTCATTGAAGCACCCGCGCGGCCGCGCCGCATCCCCCGATGGGGCCATGCGCCTTCTCAGGCGGGCGGCGCGCCCCACACCTTTTCCAGGCCTCGCAAGAAGGCCCACAGGTCCGGCTCGGCGTGGGGCTCCATGGTCAACAGCGGCGGCTGCTCCAGGGCGGCCAGGGAGCGTCCCACGAAATCCCAATCCACCATGCCGCAACCGGGTGGGTGGTGATAGTCGAAGGTGCCGTCGTTGTCGTGCAGATGCAGCTCGCCCAGGTAGGGGGCCAGGGCCAGCCACCAGTCGGGCAGGGCGGTGGCCGAGAAGCAATAGGCGTGGCCCACGTCCAGGCAGAAGCCCACCTCAGGCCCCCCGGCCTGGATGATGGCCTGCCGCGCGGCCAGGAGCACATCCGGGCCGGGCTCGAAGGTGTTCTCCACGACCATGAGGCAGCCGCCCTGGTGCAGGCGCTGGGCCAGGGGAGCGAAGCCCGCGGCCAGGCGGCCACAGAACTCGCCCAGGTCACGGTGGGTGTCCGCGCTGTAGCCCAGGTGCACCACCGCGCGGATCGCGCCCAGTTCCAGGGCCCAGCCCGCCGCCTTGTCCAGGCGATCCAGGCTCAACCTGGCGATGGCCGGGTCCGGGCTGCCGGGGCTTAGGTCCATGAAGGGCATGTGCACGCTCACCCGGCGACCGCGCAACACCTCTTTGGCCTGGGCGATGTGCTCCTGGCCCATGGCGTCCAGGGCCTGGTGGTCGATGCCCACCTCGGGATTCACCGCCACCGAGGAGGCCAGGGGGGCGTAGCGGCCCAAGAGGTCGCGCAGGGGCAGGTTGACGTTCACCCGCGCCAGCCAGGGCCAGGCGCGGCCCCGCTGGGCGGCTTGGATCAGAGCCTGGGTCGCGTCAGCCGGATTGGCCGGGGTCACGGCGTCGCAGGCGGGGCACTCGGCTCCCCAGGCCAGGGTGGGGCAAGGCAGGGCGTCCACCCCGGAGGGCGGGGCCTGGGGCTCCAGCACCAGGAGCGCCGCCGGTCGCAGGGCGGGCGGGCAGGCCATCAGGGCCAGGGACAGGTCCGGGGCGGAGCCCAGATCGAGGTCCGGCTCAGGGTCTCCAGCCGGGCCCAGGGTCAGGGTTTGGGCGTCCTCCGGCAGGGCGGCGATCAGCTCGGCGGCCCGCTTTCGGGCCGGGGCCGAACCGGCCAGCCACAGCACCGGGGCGCTCATTGCCTGGACTCCGGGCGGGGTTGCTGGTAAATCATTGGCCAAAGGAGGGCGAGCATGCCGGTCATAGAGCTAAATCTCTCCGAAGAGGTGTACCGTCGCTGGCGGGAGTTCCTGGGCTCCCAGCAGGGGGACCGCTTGGTGGAGGCCGGTCTCCTGGGCGACTGGGTGGCCCTGGGTTTCATGAACAAGGTCAACGACTATCTCAAGCTGGGCGGACCTCCCGGCGTGGAGACCGAGGAAGAACGCCGTCAGCGCCTGGAGGCCGAGGCCCGCCGCAAGCTCACCAAGCTGCAGAAGCGGGTGCTGCCCATGTTCGACGAGAACGAGACCGTCACCCTGCCCGAAGTCTGCCGGGTGCTGGGCATCCTATCCGAGGACGGCCAGACCCTGACTCAGGAATGGCTGGACCAGGACTTTCTGAGCCATGCCTCCAAGCCTCGCGACGATTCCCCCACTTTCGTGCTCAGCCGCTCCTGGCAGGAGCGCAACCTGGCGGCCAACCGCCCCTCCCTGCACGCGCCGCGCCGCCTGCACTTCGCCGCCAAGTCCAAGCCCGGCCCCAACGAAGGCTGAACTACGACCAGGCGCAGCTAGCGCCGGAACCCGGCACAGCCAGCCGCCGGTAGACAAGGCGTCCGGCAAGCGCGGGCCGCAGGCGTAGCCTTAGCTACGCCGAGGCCTAAGCGTAGCCGGCAACGCGGTATACCGGTGGCTGGCGCGGCCGGGCTAACTCCAGGCGGCTAGCCCCAAGGCATACTTATTGCCCGCCAGGGGATGATAGGGCACCACCCTGACCGCCACGCCCAGGAGTCCGGTGCTCTGGGCCAAAACCTTGCCCTCGAAGCGCCACACCCCGTCGCTTTCGCCCACCGGCTCCAGGGGGTGGGTCATGCGCTCGGCGAACTCCCCGTCGGTACCCAGGCGCCCGTAATAGGCGTCCACCGCCACGTCGCCGGGCTGCAAACCGCCCAGGCGCACCGAGGCGCTGACCGGGAACTCCTGGCCCCAGGTCATGGAGCGGGGCGCGGAGCTCTGGGCTTCGGTCACCTGCACCTGACTCCAGTTCTCCATGATGCGCTGGGCCCAGGAGCCCAGCTGCCTGGCCCCGTCGAAATCGTCCTTCACCAGGTTCTGGTAGCGCTCGCAGGCGGGCAGGTAGCCGTTCTCCGCGTAGTCCTCCACCATGCGGTGGCTGTTGAAGGCCGGGCACAGATTGCGCAGGCTGCTCTTCATGTAGCCGATCCAGTCCCGGGGCAGGTCGTAGGCGTCTCGGCGGTAGAACAGGGGCACCACCTCGTTTTCCAGCAACCGGTACAGGGCCTTGGCCTCCATCTCGTCCAGGGGGTATTTGTCCGAGGGCTCGTCTCCCCGCCCGATGGCCCAGCCCAGGCCGGGCTTGAAGCCCTCGTCCCACCAGCCGTCCAGGATGCTCAGGTGCAGGCCGCCGTTGGCCACGGCCTTCATGCCGCTGGTGCCGCAGGCCTCCATGGGCCGCCGGGGGGTGTTGAGCCAAACGTCGGCCCCCTGCACCAGATAGCGGGCGGTGTTGATGTCGTAGTCCTCGATGAACACCAGCTTGTCCATGAAGCGCTTGTCCCGGGTCAGGGCCACCACCCGGCGGATGAACTCCTTGCCCTCTTCGTCCTTGGGGTGGGCCTTGCCCGCGAAGATGATCTGCACCGGCCGCTTGGGGTCGTTTAGTATCTCGGCCAGGCGGTCGGCGTCCTGGGCGATCAGGACCGCGCGCTTGTAGGTGGCGAAGCGCCGCGCGAAGACGATGGTCAGGGCCTCGGGGTTCAGAGTCTCGCTGGCCCGGCGCAACTCCTCGGTGCCCGCTCCCCGGCGGCTCAGCTGGGCCACCAGGGTGTTGCGGATAAAGGTGACCATCTGGCTGCGGCGGCGCTCCCGCACCCGCCAAAGCTCCGAGTCGGGCACGTCCTCCACCGTCTTCCACACCGCCTCGCTGTCGGGGTTCTCGTGCCATCCCGGCCCCAGGTGGCGGTAGTAGAGGTAGGCCATGTCGTTGCTGATCCAGGAGGGGATGTGCACCCCGTTGGTCACGTGGCCGATGGGCAGGTCCACCTCGGGGAAGTGGGGCCACACCCCCTGCCACATCTGGCGGCTAACCCGGCCGTGCAGGCGGCTGACTCCGTTGGCGAAGCCGCTGAGCCTCAGGGCCAGCACGGTCATGCAGAACTGCTCGCTGTCGTTGCGCGGGTCGATCCGGCCGTAGGCCATGAGCACCGGCAGGCTGATGCCCAGGTCGGCCACGTAGCCCGCGAAGTGTCGCCGCACCAGCTCCGGGTCGAAATAGTCGTTGCCCGCGGGCACCGGGGTGTGGGTGGTGAAGCAGTTGGAGGCGCGCACCACCTCCCGGGCCTCGTTGAAGTTGAGCCCCCGCTCCTGGCGGATCTGGCGGATGCGCTCCAGACCGGCGAAGGCGCTGTGGCCCTCGTTCATGTGGTACACGTTGGGCTTTATGCCCAGGGCGTCCAACAGGCGCACCCCGCCGATGCCCAGGAGTATCTCCTGGCGAATGCGCATCTGGCGGTCGCCGCCGTAGAGCTGGAAGGTGATGGAGCGCAGGTCCTGGGGGTTGTCCTCCAGGTTGGAGTCCATGAGGTACAAGGGCACCCGGCCCACCGACACCCGCCACACCCTGGCTTGCAGGGGACGGCCCTCGATGTCCACGCTGATGCGCAGCTCGCTGCCGTCGTCGTTGGTCATCAGGGCCATGGGCAGGTTGTAGAAGTCGTTGGGGTGGTACTCCTCCTGCTGCCAGCCGCCGGCGTCCAGGTATTGGTTGAAGTAGCCCTGGCCGTAGGCCAGACCCACCGCCACCAGGGGCAGGTTGAGGTCGCTGGCGCTCTTGAGATGATCGCCGCTAAGGACCCCCAGGCCGCCGGAGTACAGCGACAGGCAGTCGGCCAGGCCGTACTCGGCCGAGAAGTAGGCGATTTTGAGCCCGTCCGGAGCCCTGCCGTTCAAAAAGGTGCACTTGGTGGCGTCCAGGTAGGCGTTCATCAGCTCGGCCACCCGGTCCAACTGGGCCAGGAACCCGCTGTCCTGGGACAGGGCCTCCAGGCGCTCCTGGCTGGTTTGGTTCAGCAGGGCCACCGGGTTGTGGCATACCTCGCGCCAAAGGTTGTGGTCCACCCGCTGCAAAAGGTCCACCGCCTCGGCGTACCAGCTGAACCACAGGTTGGCCGCTATCTCGGCCAGGGGAGCCAGAGGCGCGGGTAGATCGGGCTTTATTTGAAATGTAAGGCTGGGCCGCACGGCAACCCCCTTTTTGGGTGTTCAGGCTCATCTACTCTCGGGGACGGATGCCCAATTTTGAGCACGTATGCGACCAAATAGCAAGGCCGCACCTTGCGAGTGCCCCCGATGTTCAAGGTATGGTAACTTACACCGGAGGGGAGCAAAAGCCCATACCGGCGCCTCACCAAATTCCAGGAGGAAATTTTGCCCGACAGCGAACACACCTTGGCCGTGTTCATAGATTTTGAAAACCTGGCCCTGGGCCTGAACAATCGCAAGGAAAACTTCGACGCCCGCCTGATCCTGGAGCGTCTTGTGGAAAAGGGCAAGGTGGTGGTCAAGAAGGCCTACGCCGACTGGACCCGCTACGGCAACTACAAGCACCAGATGCACGAGTTGGCCGTGGAACTCATCGAGATACCCAAGCGCAGCCAAACCGGCAAAAACAGCGCGGACATACGCCTGGTGGTTGACGCCATCGACCTTTGCTACTCCAAGAGCCACGTGGACACCTTCGTCATCGTCAGCGGGGACAGCGACTTCTCCCCCCTGGTGAGCAAGCTCAAGGAAAACGGCAAGCGGGTCATCGGCCTGGGCATGAAGGCCTCCACCAGCGACCTGTTGCGCGACAACTGCGACGAGTTCGTCTACTACGAGGACCTGGAGCGCCAGAACAGCCAGCCTCCCTCCCTGCCCAAGGGCCTGCCCCAGGCCAAGCGCGAAGTCTTTCAACTGGTCATCCAGTCGCTCTTGGCCCTGCAACGGGAAAACAAGGAGATCATCTACGCCTCCATGGTTAAGGACACCATGAAGCGCAAGCAGCCGTCTTTCGACGAGTCCTACCACGGCTACCGTTCCTTCTCAGACCTGCTCCTGGACGCGGAAAAGCAGGGCATCATCACCCTGCACAAAGACACCCGCAGCGGGACTTACACCGTGGCCGGCTTTGGCGCGGCGGCCTGAGCCGGCGGCTGACAGCAAGATCCTTGGGAGACAGCATGACCCCACAGCAGATTCGTAGGCGTACCCTGGAGTTGTTCAACCAAAGCTATCATTGAAGCCAGGCCATCTTGGCCGTGGGCCAGGAAAAGACCGGTCGGGTGAACCCGGAGATCATCAAGGCCATGGGCGCCTATGGGGGTGGCGTGGCCCGTAGCGGAAGGGTCTGCGGCATCCTCACCGGGGCGGTGGGCATGATGGCCAGCCTCTACGGCACCGGTGACCCCGCTGTGCGGGAAGACCCCAAGCTGAAGCCACTGGCCGTCAAGCTGGTGCGCCGTTTCGAGGAGTTGACCGCCCCCTACGGCGGGGTGGACTGCGCCTGTATCGTGGAAATCGACTTTAACGACGAACAAAAACGCAGATGGTTTCGCTCCGCGCCCGACAGCACCAGGCGGCGCTGCGAGAGCCTGATCTGCGACATGGCGGTCTACCTGGGACAGTTGTTGGAGGAGAACCGCCCCTGGCCCGAAGGCTAGGGGCGATTGGGCGAGTGGAGCAACATCGTACAGTGGGAGAAGATGCATGACCCCAGAGCAGATGCGCGTAAAAGCCGAGGAGCTCTTCAAACAGCGGATGCATTGAAGCCAGGCGGTTCTGGCCGTGGGCCAGGAGAAGCTGGGCATTGAGGACCCCGACATGATCCGCGCGGTTGGCGCATACGGCGGGGGCATCGCTTCCACCGGCCGCACCTGCGGCATCCTCCTGGGGGCCATCGCCGCGGTCTCGGCCCGCTACAGCAAGTCCCGCCCGGACGAAAAAGACGATTCCAACATGTGGCGGCTGAGTTTCAAGCTGAGCAAGACCTTTGAAAAGATGTGCGAGCCCTACGGCGGCACCGATTGCAAAGACATTGCCCGGGTGGAATGGCGCGACAAGGACCAGGTGAAGACCTTTTACGGCCAGCCGGACAGCCGCCGCCAAATCTGCACCAAGCTTACCGGAGACCTAGCCGCCTATTTGGGGGAGATATTGGAAGCGGCGGAGGCCGAGGCGGCCGAGCGAAAGGCTTAGAGCGCCGCCTCCACCGGGGTGGGGTTCAACAGCTCAAGCAAGACCGCCGGGGCGATTTCCACCAACAGGCCGCGCTTGCCGGCGTTGATGTAGAGCCGCTCCAGGTCCAGGATGCCCTTTTCCACGAACACCGGCATGTTGCGGCGTATGCCGAAGGGACTGATCCCCCCCACCTGATAGCCGGTGTAGCGTTGGGCGTCGCGCTCGGCGCAGGGCTCCACCGACTTGCGCCCCAGCTGGCGGGCCAGGTTCTTGGTGGAAACCTCCCTGTCGCCGTGCATGAGCACCACCAGGGGCTCGCCGCTTTCGTCCTGCATCACCAGGGTCTTGACCACCTGGTGCTCGTCCACTTTCAGTTGGGAGGCGGCCTCGCCGGTGCCGCCGTGGGGCACGTAGTCATAGGGGCGGGGAGTAAAGGCCACGCCGGCCCCCTTCAAGGCGTGCAGGGCCGGCGTGGCCGGTATCTTGTCTTTCTTAGCCATACCTCCTAAGCATAGCGCAGCAGGGCGGCCACGCCACCCAGCTTGTCCAGGGGCGAGTCGCCGTCGATCTGCTCCAAACGGGCCCCGCCGACCATGGCCCCGGCCACGGCCAGGTTCACCACGTCGTCCACCGGGGTCATGGCCTGGTTGCAGATGGGGCATTTGCCCGCCACATGGCGCAGGCGGCCGCAGGAGGGGCAGCACCCGCCCGCCGCGGTGAGGCCCCGGCGCACGAACAGGGTGTGCACCCGGCCCTCGTACAAGGCCCCCAGCACCTGGTTGAGCCCGGTGGCCGCCTGGCCTCCCGGCCCCAGGTTGTCGGCCAGGTTGGCCAACAGCTTCTCTTGGTTTTTACGCCGCGACTCCTGAAGGGCCAGGGCCACCTCTTGGGCCACCTGGGAGGGTCCGGCGGTTATGTCCAGGCTGAATTCTCCAGCCAGGCGTTGCTCCAGATAGGGATGCAGTTGCTCACTCAGCTCGTCCACCGTGGCGTGAGATCCGCCCAAGACCAGATGCTTGTAGCCCGAGCTTTCCATTAGCCCGCGGGCCTGGGTGGCCACGTCCTTGAGGTAACGCATCCTGGCCTGTCCCGATTTGCGCGACAGGTGGCTGTCGCCGGTGCGGCCCTGGCTGCCTCCCTCCAGGCTGGGACCAGCCTCCCCGATGATCTCCGCCTCGGGCAATTCCTCCGCGGTTCCCAGGAAGCAGCTGAAAAAGCGGGCCCGTTTGCCGTCCAGGAGCACGGCCAGGGTGTGGCTGAGGTCCCCGGCCAAGGCGGCCAGGGGGCGGATATAGGGAGCCGGACCGGTCTCCAGCAGGTTGCTTACCGGCACCTCCAGGCTGAGGCTTTCGAAAAGGCCCGCCGGGCCGCAGGCGAACACGGCCAAACCCCGGCCCGGGCTGGCCGGCAGCTCTTCCACCAGCCTCTCCATTTTTTTCAGGTCGTCGCTGAAGGCAGACCACATGGCGGCGGTGCCGTTGCCGCTCAGTTGCTGCTCCTTTCTTTTTATCAGGTCACCCAAGGCTAAAAGCCGCTGATCCCTGGGCTGATCCAGGGCCAGGTACAGGCTCAGGGTGGCGTGGGGAGTGGTTCGAATGGACGCGAGCTGATGCAGTTGACGGTCTTGCAGCATAAAGCTCTCCTTGGACCGGGCATGAGCCGGTCCTATGCATGATGCGCCTTGGCGCTTGCCGTGGGGGGGTATCCCGGGGGCAGAGCCCGGAAAGAGGTCGGCGGGAGATGTGCCTGTCCACTGATGGACAGAACATCGCACCTCCAATCTGGGTGCAGAAAGTTTGGATTAATCACCCAACCATATATTCAGGATAGCCCTGACCCCGGCTCAGGGTCAAGCTGATCGGCCCGGCGCGGAAAGGTTGTGCAGCCTTGTAAAAAAAAGTTAGAATCAATCTCACCTTATGAGTTTAAACCCTGCTGCGCCGGAGCCCCAGGTGAGCATTGCCGATCAAGATTTGCGCAAAGTGTTGAGCGCCCACGCCCGCCGCATTAGCCGGGATCTGTCCCGTAGCCGCCGGGTGAGCGCACCGGAAGGCGAAAACCCCAGCCCGGTGGCCCAGAGCATCGAGGCGCGGCGGCAGCAGGTGGTGACCAAGATCACCGGCGACATCGTGGCTGGTCTGGGGCAGCGGCGTCACCATCTGGTTCCGGAAATCGACGAACCCCGCGACTTGGCCCTGGACCGTCTTTCCCTGGAATACGGGCGCTCGTTGTTTTTGGAAAACGGTGTGCAGGGCAATCCCCGCTTCATGGTCAGCAGCCCCGAGCTGGGCGGCGAGCTTTATCTTTTGCCTCCCGACGAGCAGGAGGTCCTCATCGAGCGCCTGGCCAAGCTGGAGGAGCAGGTCCGGGAAAGCCTGGCTCCGTGAGAGGATGACGCGGCGCTGCCCGCTTGCCCGCTTAATCCTCCACTCCATCTACTATTCCGATAGCTGGCGATAGCCCTTTTGGGGTTGACGATGGGAAAGATGGGGGATAAAAATGCCGCAAGGTTGCAATCAGGTTACATAGAGATTTCCCACCGCACACAAGGCTGCCCGTAGGACAGTGAATTTCACCAACATAATACTTCAAGCCCTTGGTGGGCTGGGCCTTTTCCTCTTCGGCATGAAGCTCATGTCCGATGGGTTGCAAAAGGTGGCCGGCGACCGTTTGCGCGCCTTTTTGGAGGCGGTGAGCAACAAACGGCTGGTGGGTTGCGTGGTAGGGGCCCTGGTCACCGCCGTGGTTCAGTCCTCCTCGGTCACCACCGTGACCATGGTGGGTTTTGTCAACGCCGGGCTCATGAACCTCACCCAGGCGGTGGGAGTCATCCTGGGCGCCAACGTGGGCACCACCATCACTGCCCAGTTGATTGCCTTCAAAATCAGCGACATAGCCCTACCGGCCATTTTTGTCGGCGTGGCCATCAGCTTTTTCGCCAAGCGGCGCAAGTGGCGTTATGTCGGCGAGATAATCCTTGGCTTCGGCCTTTTGTTCTACGGCATGGAGCTGATGAAAAACGGCTTCAAGCCGCTCAGGACCCACCCTGATTTCATATCCTTTTTCACCAAATTCGACGCCAACAGCACCGGCGGCATCCTTCTGTGCGTGCTCACCGGAACCGTGCTGACGGTTTTGGTGCAATCCTCCTCGGCCACCGTGGGCATAACCATGGCCTTGGCCAGCCAGGGGCTGCTCAATCTGCCCGGCTCAGTGGCCCTTATCCTGGGCGACAACATAGGCACCACCGTCACGGCCCAACTGGCGGCCATCGGCAGCAACATCCATGCTCGCCGGGTGGCGATGGCTCATACAATTTTTAATGTATTCGGTGTGTTGTACATCGTTGTACTGTTCAATCCCTTCGTGGGCCTGGTATCCTGGATCACCAGCTCCGTAATGGGGGCCGGGGGCGCCGAAGCGGTGGTGGCCGGCGAAAAGCCAAATATCTCCCGCTACATAGCCAACGCACACACTTTGTTCAACGTGGTCAACTGCGTCGTGTTTTTGTTCCTGATGCCCATATTGGTCAAGGCTTCGATCAAGCTGACCTTCGGCAAGGAGCCGGATACGGTCTTGCAGGATATGGGGCGGCCCATTCACCTGGACTACAAGTTCGTGGACAACCCCAGCGTGGCCCTTACCATGGCCCGCGAGGAAACGGTGCGCATGGGCCGCTTGGCCCAGGTCATGTACCGCGACGTCACCGAGGTGATGTTCAACCGCAAGCTGGAGAACCTGGCCCGCTGGAAGCAGTCCGAGGAGGCCCTGGACAACCTGCAAAAGGCCATCACCGATTTTCTGGTGCAGGTCAGCCAGGGAAGCATCACCGACACGGAAAGCCGCGAGATCAACTCTCTGCTGCGCATGGTCAACAACATCGAGCGCGTGGGCGACGCCACCGAGAACCTGGCCGAGCTTACCGAGGAGATGGTGGAGAACAAGCTGGAGTTGGCCGAGCGCGGCATGGAAGACTACCGCACCATGCGCAACAAGGTCGGGCGTTTCCTGGAGATGGTGGTCACCGCCACTTCCGAGCGCAACCGGGACATCATGGAAGTGGCCCAGACCATGGAAGACGAGATCGACTTCATGCGCGAGGAGATGCGCGACGACTACCTCACCCGTCTGCGTTCGGGGGTGTGCACCGTGGACCCGGGCCTGGTGTTCGTGGACATGCTCACCAACTTCGAGAAGGTGGGCGACTACTGCTACAACGTGGCCCAGGCGGTGGCGGGCCTGCGCTAGGCTTTCTCGCCGATTCCCGGCATGACAAAGGGGCCCCCAAGGGCCCCCTTTCTTATTGATCATGGTGCGGCGTCTAATCGCCGCTGCCCAGCGCCCAGCTTTTTTCCCCCAACACCAACGCGAAGCCCTCGCCTTTTTCCACGATCTTGTCGGCCAACTGGTAGTAGGCCGCCCGGCCGAAGCGGGCCGGGAAGCCCCCGCCCTTTACCCGGCAGTAGACTATGCCGTTGTCCCCCAGGCTGAGGCTCTTGGGGTCCAGGGGCTCGCTGCTGGAGTCATTGAGGGTCAGGGTGGCCCCCTCGCCGCTGAACTCCACCCGGCTCACCACGAAGAAGGTGTCGGCCACCTCCAGCTCGCAGGCCTGGTTGTCCATGCGCACGATGTAGTGGCCGTCCTCCAGGTGTACCGACTGGAAGATGAGCTTGATGATGGTGGGGTGAACCAGGGGCGCGCCATCGTGTTGCAGCTCGCCCTCGGCGTTCACCTGGATTTGGCAGGGAGGGTACTTCCCGGTCCATCCCTCGGGCATGAAGGCGCTCAGATCCGGCTTGTCCTGGCTCATTGGGCCCTCCTAAAAAGCTTTTTCCGTGTCCACCAACAAGGTCACCGGGCCGGAGTTGACCAGGCTCACTTCCATCATGGCCCCGAACACTCCGGTGGCCACGCCGAGGCCCAGCTTCCTGAGCTCATCCACAAAGGCCAGATACAAGGGCTCAGCCTTTTTCCCCCCGGCGGCGCGCACGAAAGAGGGGCGGCGGCCCTTGGCGCAGTCGCCCCACAGGGTGAACTGGCTCACCACCAGCACCTCGCCGCCGGTGTCCATGACCGATAGGTTCAGCTTGTCTTCATGATCGGGAAAGATGCGCAGCCCGGCGATTTTATTGGCCAGCCAGGCGGCCTCCTTGGGGCCGTCGTCCTGGCTGACCCCCAACAACACCATAAGGCCGGGGCCGATGGCCCCCACCGTGGCCCCCGCCACCTCCACCGAGGCCCGGGACACCCGCTGCACCACTGCCCGCAAGGTGACCCGCTAGCCCAGGTGATCGATGAGCCCGGCCAGGTAGCCCCCGCCGAAGCCGTTGTCTATGTTGACCACGCTGAGGCCCGGCGCGCAGGAGTTGAGCATGCCCAGCAGGGCGGCCAAACCGCCGAAGCTGGTGCCGTAGCCCACGCTGGTGGGCACCGCCACCACCGGCTTGTCCACCAGGCCCGCCACCACGCTGGGCAGGGCCCCTTCCATGCCCGCCACCACCACGTAGGCGCTGGCGCTCATAAGCACGTCGGCCGCGCCGGCCAAGCGGTGCAGGCCGCTGACCCCCACGTCGTAGACCGTTTCCACCTTGGAGCCCATGAGGCTGGCGGTGAGCACTGCTTCCTGGGCCACGGGCAGGTCGCTGGTTCCGGCGGCGATGACCACCACCGTGCCCTTGCCCGGCCGGGGCGGCTCGGAGGCCAATTGGCTGAGGCAGGCGCAATCGGCATGATAGGTCAGCTCGGGATATTCGGCCATCACCGCCTGGGCCTTGGCCGGGTCCACACGGGTCACCAGCACCGCCGCGCCCTGGCCGTGCAGGGAGCGGGAAATGGCGGTAATCTGTTCGGCGGTCTTGCCCTGGCCGAAGATGACCTCGGGGAAGCCCCGCCGGAGCACCCGATGGTGATCCACCTTGGCGAATCCCAGGTCTTCGTAGGGCAGCTTTTTAAGCCGCTGCATGGCTTGGTCCGGGGCCATGGCCCCGGAGGCCACTTGGTCTAAAACTTGTTTGAGCTTGTCGCTGTTCACAGAAGCCTTGTCCTTTCAAGGTAACCTAACTTAATATTTGAAATAGGTATTTTAGCCTGCCCATGCCGGGCGCGCAAATCCGGAGGCCCATGAAAAAGACAAACCAATCCACCCCTGCCCCCGTCTGGCAGGAGGTGCGCCTGAGGGCGCCGGGCCCCCAGGCCGAGGCTGCGGCGGATTTCCTCACCAGCGTCACCGGCCATGGGGTGCAGCTCATCGACGAGCTGGGCGCGCCGGGGCTGTTGACGGTGCGGGCCTTTTTGGAGACCAGCGCCGAGCTGCCGGCCCAAAAGGCCCTGCTGGAGCGCTACGCCGCCTCCCTGGCCGACGGGGTGGAGGATGGCGCGGTGGAGATGAACTTCAGCGACCTGCCCGACGAGGACTGGGCCGGGGCCTGGAAGGCCTATTTCCACCCCCGCCTGGTGTCGCGGCGGCTCATCGTGGCCCCGCCCTGGGAAAAGGCCAAGCCCGAGCCGGGGCAGATGGTGGTGATCATCGATCCGGGCCAGGCCTTCGGCACCGGCCAGCACCAGAGCACCCAGCTGGTGCTCCGGCGCATCGAGCGCCTGGCCGAGCGGGGTCGCCTGCCCGCCCGGGTGCTGGACGTGGGCTGCGGCTCGGGCATCCTGTGCCTGGCCTCCCTCTTGTTCGGGGCGCGGGAGGCGGTGGGTATCGACATCGACCCCGAGGCCATAAGCGCCACCAAGGCCAACGCCGAGCGCAACAACCTGAGCCAGGGCGTCACCGCCGGCACCACTCCCTTGGTGGAGATCGAGGAGAAGTTTCCCCTGGTGCTGGCCAACATGATCGCCCGGGAGCTTACCGAGCTGGCCGTACCCCTGGCCGGGCACGTGGCCTCCGGCGGCGAGTTGGTGATCAGCGGCATCCTGGTGGACCAGATCCAGGAGATGACCGGGCTGTTCGCCGCCCAGGGCCTCAAGGTGGTGGAGCAGGACTCCCTGGGCGGGTGGGCGTCGTTGGTGCTGGCGTGAGCCTGCGGCGCTTTCTGGTGGAGTCCCAGGCCCTGGCCGTGGGCGAGGTGGCCCTGCCCGCCGAGGAGGCGGCCCACGCCCGCAAGGTGTTGCGCTTGGCGGCGGGGGCCGAGGTGGAGCTTATCGACGGCCAGGGCCGCCGGGCCCGGGGGGTGCTCAACCGCCTGGACAAAAGCGGCGGGGTCGTACGGGTAGAGGCGGTGGAGGCGGCCGCCCCGCCCAGTCCGCGCCTGGTACTGTGCCCCGGCCTGCTCAAGGCCCCGGCCATGGATATGTTGGCGGTGAAGCTCACCGAGCTGGCCGTGGATCAGGTGCGCCCGGTGCTCACCCGGCGGGCGGTGCCCAAGGCGGACGGTGGCAAGGCCAAACTGGAGCGCTGGCGGCGCCTGGCGGGCCAGGCGCTCAAGCAGTGCGGCGCGGCTCGGGCCCCGGAGATTTTGCCCCCCGCCTCCCTGGCGGAAGTGCTGGCCGCCGCCCCGGCCGACGCGGCCAAGCTGTTGCTCTACGAAGACGAGGAGCGCACCAACCTGGCCCAGGTGCTGCCCGGCCTGAGCGGCGCGGGCGAGGTGTGGGCGCTCGTCGGCCCGGAAGGCGGCTTCACCCCCGAGGAGGCGGCCCAGGCCGTGGCCGCGGGGTTCGTATCCTGCCGTTTGCCCTACACCATCCTCAGGGCCGAGACCGCCTCCCTGGCCCTGGCCGGGGTGATCCGTTTCGCCCTGTAAGCCACCTTGTGTGTCAGGGCATTTATGGGTTAGGTTGAGCCATGGCCCGTCCTTTTGAAAGCATGCGGCCCGCCCTCACCCGGCTGGGACCGCCCCTGGAGACGGCCCGGCGCGAGCTGCTGTTTATCCACGGCGCTTGGGGCGGGGCCTGGGTGTGGGACGGCCTGGCCCAGGACCTGGCCGCCGAGGGCTACGGGGTCAACCTGATCGAGCAGCCCGGCCATGGCCAAGACCGCTGGGACCTGCCGTCGCTTACCTCGGTGAACGACTACGCCGACCTCAGCCGCCGGGCCGCCGCCTCCCTGGGGCGTCCGGTGCTGGTGGGCCATTCCCTGGGCGGCTACCAGGTGCAGAAGATATGGCAGACCGTGGACCTGCCCGGCGTGCTCCTGGCCCCCCTGCCGGGCTGGGGCCTGCCCTGGCTCCGTTTCCTGTGCCTGTCCCTGCGCTATCCCCTGCAGATGTCCAAAACCATGGTGGGCCTGCCCCTGGCCATCAAGAACGCGGCCATGGCCCGGCGCCTGTTTTTCCGGGACCTGGACGAGGCCGCCGTGGCCGATCACCTGGCCCACTTGGTGCCGGAACCGGCTTTGGTATGTCTGCAAATGGCCCTGTTCCTGCACTTGCCCGGCATGCGCCTCAAGCGCCGCAAGGCCAAGCAGCCCCGCCTGCTGGTCGCGGCGGGCAAGGACTACTTCTTCCCGCCCGGCGTCCAGAAAACCCTGGCCGACAAACTGGGGGCCGACTACGAGTTGCTGGAAAACGCGCCCCACGACCTGTGGTTGGAAGATCCCCAGGGCCGGGTGAAGGCGCTGCTTCTGGATTTTCTGAGAAAGTTGGGTTAGAGGGGCGGCCCGGCCGCGTCGAAACAAGCCCTACCCGCCGGCAGGGGACAGACAAATAATTCCCAAACCAGCCTCAGGGGCGCAGCCGCCTAACTACCGCCAACGCTTTTTGCGCTTATACCGCTGATAGCCCTTGACCGAGACTTCGCTTCGAATGCCCAGGTAAAACTCGCGCACGTCCTCGTCGGCTATCAACTCTTCCGGGGTGCCGGCCAACACGAAGCGGCCGTTCTCCATGACGTAGCCGTAGTGGCAGGTCTTGAGCGCCATGGCCGCGTTCTGCTCCACCAAGAGGATCGTGGTGCCGTCCTCGGCGTTGACCCGCTGGATGGTGCCGAAGATCTCCTTGACCAGCAGCGGGCTGAGGCCCAGGCTGGGCTCGTCCAGGAGCATGATGCGGGGCCGCATCATCAGGGCGCGGCCGATGGCCAGCATCTGCTGCTCGCCGCCGCTGAGGTGCCCGGCCAGCTGCTTCTGGCGCTCCTTGAGGCGGGGGAAAAGCTCGTACACCCGCTTGAGGTCGTCCTTGGCCTGGGATGACTTGCGGGTGTAGGCCCCCATCTGGAGGTTTTCCAGGACGGTGAGCTCCTCGAAAACCTCGCGGCCCTCGGGGACGTAGGCCAGGCCCAGGTTGACGATGTCCTCGGTGTCCTTCTTGTCGATGCGGGTCTCGTCCAGCCAGATGGTGCCCTTGTCCGGCTGGTCGTCCAGCATGCCCATGACCGTCTTGCACAGAGTGGACTTGCCCGCGCCGTTGGAACCCAGGATGGCTGTAATTTTGTTTTCGGGCAGCTCCAGGGACACGCCCCTGAGGGCCATGACCAAGCCGTAGAGCGTCTCGATGTTTTTCACCTGGAGCATCAGGCCACCTCCAGGGCGGACTCTTCGCCCAGGTAGGCCTTGAGCACCTCGGGGTGGTTCTGCACTTCATCGGGCTTGCCGCGCGCAATGGGCTCGCCGTAGTTGAGCACCATGATCTCGTCGCTGATCTCCATGACCAGGCGCATGTCGTGCTCGATCACCAACAGGGTGATGCCCAGCTCTTCCTTGATGTCGCCCAGCCAGATCATCAGGTCCTGCTTTTCCTCCATGTTCATGCCCGCCACCGGCTCGTCCAGCAGGAGCACCTCCGGCTCCATGGCCAGGGCACGGCCCAGTTCCACCACCTTTTGGGTGCCATAGGGCAGGCCGCCCACGAGACGGTTGCGGGCGTGCTGCAGGTCCAGAAAGTCGATGATCTCCTCCACCTTTTGGCGATGGGCTATCTCCTCGGAAGGGGCCCTGCTGCCCCGGCGGAAAAAGGTGGAGCCGCTCCAGATGCCGCTTTTCATGTGCAGATGCCGCCCCAGGAGCAGGTTGTCCATGGTGGTCATCTTGTTGAACAGCTCGATGTTCTGGAAGGTGCGGCCCAGGCCCAGGGCGGCGATCTTGTAGGGCTTCATGCCGTTGATGCGCTTGCCCTTGAAGCGGACCTGACCCCGGCTGGGCTTGTACAGGCCGGTGATGCAGTTGAACAGGGTGGTCTTGCCCGCGCCGTTGGGGCCGATGACAGCGGTGATGCTGCCCGCCTCCAGGCTGAGCGACACGTGGTCCAGGGCGGTTATGCCGCCGAAGACCATGGAGAGGTCTTGTATTTCCAGGATGGCCATGGGGCTCCGGGCTGCAATGAGGGGCGGAGGCCACGCGGCCCCCGCCCCGGGTTCAACGGATATTACTCGACGCCCATCCAGTCGCTGAGGCGCTGGCCCTTGCCGTAGGTGATCTTCTTGCCCTGCACCTCCATGGTGGCGGGCACGCACTTGGCCAGGAAGACCTTCTTGATGCCCTGGCGGCGCTCGGGGCTGTAGGTGATGGGGCCCATGATGCCCTTGAAGTCCTTGAGACTCTGCATGGCCTTGACGAAGTTGTCTACGCTCAGGTCCTTGCCCGCGCGCTTGATGCCCTCCACCAGGGGCTCCACAAAGCCGAAGCCCGCGTAGAAGAACACGCCCCAACGCTCCTTGGGGGCGAACTTCTTCTGGGCGTTGTGGTACTTGACCATCAGGGGGGCCTTGCTGTCGGCCAACTCGGCGAAGTTGCCGAAGATCATGCCGTTCCACAGGCCCTTGGTGATCTTGAACATCAGGGCCACGTCGCTCAGGGTGGAGCAGGCCATCCACTGGGGCTTGTAGCCCAGCTTGGCCGCGGTGCCCAGAACGATGGCCGCGTGCTTGGGATAGACCCACATGATCACGCAGTCGGCCCCGGCCTTCTTCATCTTGAGCACGTGGCTGGCCAGGTCGGTCTCGCCCACTTCCACCGGAACGTCGGCGGCCAGGGTCATGCCCCGCTTCTTAAGCTCGCGCACCGCGCCTTCCAGGCCACCCTTGCCGTAGTCGTCGTTCTGGTAGAAGAAGGCGATCTTCTTCTTGCCCAGGGTGTCGATGGCGTAGGAGGTGAGGATCTGGGCCTCGTCGGGGTACAGGGGGTACACCGCGAAGATGCTCTTCTTGGGCGGATAGGCCCAGTGGGGCGAGCCGGTGGCCATGCCCACCCAGGGGATGTTGTTCTTGATGATGTAGGGCATCACCGCCATGCCCGGGCTGGTGCCCACGCCGCAGGCGAATCCCCAGATCTTCTCCTGCTCGTACAGCTCCTTGGCGATGGCCTTGGTGCGGTTGGGGTTGTAGCCGTCGTCGCGCAGGAAATACTGGATTTTGCGGCCGTTGATGCCGCCCTCGGAGTTGATTAGGTCGAAGTAGACCCCGGTGCCCCGGGCCACCGCGCCCCACAGGGCGGCCGGGCCGGTCTGGGGCCCCCACTGGCCAATCTTGATGGTCGTGTCGGTGACTCCCTGCACCTCGGCCGCCACGGCGGTCCCGGCCAGGGCCAGGCTAAACACCAACACCATCAGCCACAGTATCTTTTTCATGATCCCTCCCTCCAAAAAAGACCGATAAGAGGCGGCCGGTCCCGGCCGCCTAAACCTTGCGCACGTAGTGCTTGGCGAAAAGCCCGGAGGGCTTTACGCACAGGATAAGGACGATGACCGCGAAGGCCACCACCGCCTTGAACTCCACGGACACGTAACCGCCGAAAAGGTTCTCCACCACCCCCAGGATGAAGCCCCCCAACACCGCCCCCACCAGGGAGGTCATGCCCCCCAGCACCGCGGCGGAAAAGCCCTTGAGCTGCGGGGTCCACATCAGGTTGGGGTCCAGGGTGTCGGTGGAGGCGATCAAAAAGGCGGCGCAGGCCCCCACCACCGAGCTCATTCCCCAAGTGAGCATCATGATGCGTCCCACCCTGATGCCCATGAGCCGGGCGGCCTGCTGGTTTTGCTGGGTGGCCTTCATGGCCACGCCCACCTTGGTGTAGCGGAAAAACATGAACAACAGGATCATCAGGGCGCAGGCCACCCCCAGGGTGACCAGGTTCAGCTCGCTGATCACCACGCCCCCGCCCAACTGGTGCACCTCGAAGTCGCTCACCGGGAAGGGGAAGTCCTTCTGGTCGCTGCCCCAGCGCCAGGAGGCCAGGCCGTAGAGCATCATCTCCAGGCCCAGGGTGATGATAATCAGGCCCAGCACGTTGGGCTCCTTGGCCCGGCGCAAGAAGGCGAACTCCAGGAAGGCGCCCAAGGCGAAGGCGAAGGCAAGGGCCAGGGTGAAGGACATGGCGAAGCCCAGGCCGTAGGTGCTCAGGCACATGTAGGCGATAAAGGCGCTGAGCATTGCCATGTCGCCCTGGGCGAAGTTCAATACCTCGCTGGTTTTGTAGATGATGACCATGGCCAGGGCCATGAGGGCGTAGGTGGCCCCGATGGCGATGCCGCTGGCTATGAGCTGTCCCAGCATTGGCTAAGCGTCTCCGGCTGCGCCAGCCGCCGGCATACTGCGTTGCTGGCTGCGCTCGGTCCTCGACGTAGGACAAGCTACGCCTTCGGCCCGTGCTCGCCAGACGCCTTGTCTGCCGGCGGCTGGCTGTGCCGGGGCTTGGCGGAAACATTTTTTCGATATGCTCTGTGCTTTATTCATAGAAATCCCAGGATCGCTTGTTGATTCGCTTTGTACTGTCCGGCCTACGTGAGATACACAATCTAGAAAGGCCAGGTGCGCCAGTAGATCTTGGTGCGGATCCAGAAGCCGTAGAGCCCCAGGGGCTCGAAGATGATTATCAGGACCATGATCAGGCCGAACACCACGTACTGCACGTTGGGCAGCCCGCTGAGGGTGAACACCTGATTGCTCAATTCGGTGAGAACGGGGCCCACGTAAGGCAGCTCGCCGATGCGGGCCAGCTCCAGTTGCAGCCAGGTGATGAGCACCGCGCCCATCACCGAGCCCAAGATGGAGCCCAGGCCGCCCACCACCACCATGGCCAGGAACATGATGCTGACCATTACGTTGAAGGTGTGGGGGCTGATGAAGCCCAGGATGAAGGCCATGAGGCCCCCGCCGATGCCGGTGTAAAAGGCGCTGACCGCGAAGGCCAGGGTTTTGTAGTAGGTGAGGTTCACCCCGATGCACTCGGCGGCGATGTCGCTGTCGCGCACCGCCACGAAAGCCCGGCCCACCCTGGTCTTGGTGAGGTTGCGCAGGCCCCAGGTCAGGATCACGCAAATGGGCATGATCACCGCGTAGCGCCCGGCGTCGCTGGTCACCTTGAGCCCGAACAGCTCCAGGGGCGGTGCTTGCAGGCCCATGTGCCCGCCGAACACGTCCAGGCGGCCCAGAATCTGGGTGATGGTCAGGCCGAAGCCCAGGGTGGCGATGGCCAGATAAGGCCCCTCCAGCCGTAGCGCGGGCAGACCCAACAGGAAGCCGAAGGCCGCGCTGATGAAGCCGGCCAGGGGCAGGGCCACTATGAACGGCAGGTGGGCGCCCAGCATCAGGGCCAGGGTGGAATAGGCCCCGATGGCGAAAAACCCGGCGTGGCCCAGGCTGATCTGGCCGGTGTAGCCCACCAGCAGGTTGAGCCCCAGGGCCACGATGACGTTAATGGCGATCAGGTTGACGGTGTAGATCTGGTAGGAGTCGGCCAGCAGGGGAAAGGCGGCCAGGGCTCCCAGCAACACCACCAGCCAAAAGACCTGCGGCCCGCTGTCCAGCAGACGTATGTCCTCATAGTAGTCGCGCTTCATGTCCATGGGCGCGGGCTTCCTCCGGAAGCTATTTACTTTTTGTCGGAGTCTGAGGCCTTGCGCGGGTGGCTCAGGCGTTCCACCACCCGGTCGCTGTAGTCGCTGTCGTTGAATATCCCAGAGTTGGGCCGCAGATGGCTTAATTTCATGGTCAGGTAGTTCAAGCGCTTAAGGGCCTGGTAGCGCGTCTTTTCGTCCGGCGCGTTGGCCAAGAGGTCCTCCACCTGCATCAGCTCTTTTTGAGCATCCAGCTCAGGTGGGGTGTAGCCCGCGTTTTTGAGGATTTTATAGGCCAGCCTCAATTCTTCGGGCACGTTGGAGTCGTCTTCCAACTTCAGGGGCTTGCCTTTGCCGGGGAGGTCGTCGAAGTCGCCGCGTTCGGCGGCTTGCTTGATGCGCTCCTCGGCCAATTTCCCAAAGATGGACATGCTCAAGGTTAGGCTATCCTCCAGACCCGTACGGCCAGGGTACGGGCCCGCGGCAGTGGGCCCTTGCGGTTGAGCTTCGATGGTAGCCTAAAGTAGTAGGTATTCGCAAGGTGAATCAAGTGGATGAATGGCATTCAGGTTATTAATGAATATTATGTTCAGCCACCCAGGCGCGACATCTGGCAACCGGCGGCGTGGGGGCTCACCACCGCCTGGTGGTGGTTGCGGGGCTTGAGGCGGGCCGCCTCCAGCAGGGCCTTGGCCACCGCCGCGTCGTCGGCCCCGCCCCTGAGCAGGGGCTTGAGCTCCACGGCCACGTCGGAGAGCAGACAGGGCACCACCTGGCCCTCGCTGGACAGGCGGATGCGGTTGCAGGTGGCGCAGAAGTGGCTGGACAGGGCGCTGATCACCCCCAGCTCGCCGGGCGCTCCGGCCAGGCGCAGGCGCTGGGCCGGGCCGTCGCCGGGGCGCTGGGGCAGGGGCTCCACCTCGCCCAGGGAGCGGATGCGCTGCAAGACCTGCTCGGCGGCCAAAAAGCGCTCCGGCTGGAATGGGGTGTTGCGCCCCACGGGCATGTATTCGATAAAGCGCACCGCCAGGGGATACTCCAGGGTGAGGCGGGCGAAATCCACGATCTCTTCTTCGTTGACCCCGCCCAAGAGCACCACGTTGAGCTTCACCTGGAGGCCGGGCTCGTCCAACGCCGCCTGGATGCCCTGCCACACCTTGGCCAGGGCCTCGTGCCCGGCCTGGGCTCCCAGACCGGTGATCTGGCCGTAGAGTTCGGGCTTGAGGCTGTCCAGGCTCACGTTGACCGTGCTCACCCCTCCGGCCACCAGCTCGGGCAGCTTCTGGGCCAAGAGCAGGCCGTTGGTGGTGATGCGCAGGTCCGGGCGGGGTTTGAGGGATTTCAACTCGTCCATCAGCCGCGGCAGGCCCTTGCGCAGCAGGGGCTCGCCGCCGGTGAGGCGTATCTTGTCCACTCCCAGGCCCACGGCGATGCGCGACACCCGGGCCAGCTCCTCCAAGGTCAGCACCATGTCCTGGGGCAGCTTTTCGATGCCCTGGGGGGGCATGCAGTAACGGCAGCGCAGGTTGCACAGGTCGGTGATGGACAAGCGCAGGTAGTGCAGGCGGCGTCCGAAACTGTCCAGAAGCTGGGCAGGAGCTGGGGTGGACTGGCTGGGGGTGGTCATGCCTTTTTCCAGGAGCTGTTAGTGGGGCTCAAGTTTAGTCCTGGTAGCCTATCCCGTCAACGTTGGGCCAGCGCTTGGCGGTAGCGTTCCACCAGGGTGGTCAGCAGGCGGTGATGCCCTATGACCTCGCGCTCCACCGTGGTTTGGGGCTCGCGGGAAAGGTAGCGGCGGCGCAGGTAGGGGTTTTTGAGATAACCGGCGCAGATGGATAAAAGCTTGTCCAACTGCTGGGGATGCTTCTGGGCCAGGTCGTCGCCCTCCTGGCTGAGCACGTGGGTGAGGATGATCAATATCTGCACGTGCTTGAACTGGCGGCCAAAGGCGTCGGCCCGGTTCCTGACCAGCTTTTCCAACAGGCGCAGGCGGTGGGCCCACTTCACGTCGCGCACCGTGCGGCGGGCCTCCTCGTAAAGCTCGGGATAGCGGGCCATCTCCGCCCGCTGCTCCGGGTCGTCCAGGTAGGAGTTGATGACCTTGAGACATCGGTCGAACTGCTCGGAGCTGTAGTCGGCCAGAATGTAGCGGTGCTTGCCCAGCCAGGCGCCAAGAAACTTCAGGCGGGTCTGGGGGTCGGCGGTGCTGGTCAGGCGCACCAGGCCCTGGTAGACGATGCTGCCGGTGTGCTCGCCGCGCACGATGTCCTGCAACACCAGCACCCGGTCCATGCTCAGCCCCAGCACGTCCAGGCCGCTTAGCACCTTTCCGCTCTGGGGGTGGACTATCTCCTGGGAGGCCACGCTCAGCGCCCGGTCCTCCAGCACGTTGGCCGGGTGATAGGCGTGTTGGGTGTAGTGCACCCTGAGCAGCACCACCTCGCGCTCGGGGTCCACGAAAAAGCCGCCGTCGTGTATGCGGTCCTTGCCCGCCTGGTTGCAAGAGGAGGCCTGGGTCAGGGCGATCTTCTCCACCCGGGGCAGGCGGTTGCGAGCGTCCAGACTGGTGAGGCTGGTTATGGCCCGGTCGCTGTGCCCCTGGACCTTTACGATGAAGTCCTCCCGGCGGCGCAGCAGGCGGCGGGCGAACAGGGCCGCCGAGGTGTGGCGCTCGCCGCACACCGGAAAACCGGTTTGCTCCATGAGGAAGTTGTAGACGAACTGGCGGTGCTCGGCGTAGGCCTGGTTGTCGCCCAGGGCGAACTTGCCCACCCTCCGGCCGAACCGCTTGATCTCGCCGTCCAGGTCCGAGGGGAAGGAGGCGAACACTCCGCCGAGGTACAACTGGCCCTCATGGTCGCGGGCCAACACGTGCCCTCGGTCCATGGAGGTGAGCAGGGGCAGAAGCTGCACGTATTGCCTCACCGCCGTGGCCCCAGACTGGCCCAGCAGCTTTTCCATTTCGGGACGCAGGTTGCGGGGCACCCGCTGGCGCAGGGTGGCCCGGTTGGCCGCGGCCAGGGATCGGTCCGGCGGGTCGCCTTCGGCAACCAGTTGATCATACTGAAAGCCTTCGTCCTGGTAGCTCAGCTCACGGTCCAGGGCCACCATGGAAAAGGCGGGAAGGTCGCGGTATTCGATCAGGGGGGCGTCAAAGGGGGGGATCAACTCCCTGGCTTCCACCAGGGGGTATTGCGCGCTGTAGGGCTCCAGCAGGCCTTGATTTACGTGCAGGAAATCCAAGGCTTGGGCCACTTGGGCCAGGGTGCCGCCGGGTTTTTTGTGCTCCAACAGGTCCCACAGGCCCAACTCGCCTACCTGGGCCTCTGTAAACCAGCGGGGGAGCAAATGTTTTCCTCCACGATCTTGATACCTTGCCACTTGGTAACATGCGCTCGACCACGGGGTCAACAAAACTGTGACTAATAACCAATCTGTGCCGCCCCCGGCGTTGACAACCCCACGGGCTTCTGATAGAAAATAGCGGTCCAAGGGGCTGTAGCTCAGCTGGGAGAGCGCATGACTGGCAGTCATGAGGTCGTCGGTTCGATCCCGATCAGCTCCACCAAGTAAAAACAGGCGGTTAGTTCGCAAGAACTAACCGCCTTCGTTTTTTTCGGGTGCCAAATTTCATGGCCGAGCGAAGATGTTTTTGCTGTTTCGGTAGTGGAGGGAGCCGGGGGCCCGGCTGCCCCAAGTAGTCTAGGCGGCACTAAATGGGCTCCGACATCGTTCAAGGATTAGATGCCCTTACCGCGCTGACGTAAAGTTGGTTCTTGCCTGCCCGCTTGGCTCCGTAAAGCGCCTGGTCGGCGCGCCGGATGAAGTCGTCGGAGCTTTCGCCTTGTTGGGCTCGGGCCAGGCCAACGCTTAAAGTTTGCCGAACTGTTTGCCCGTTCGGGGAAAAAACGTGTTGGGCAAAACGCTGGCGTATGCGTTCAGCGATGGCGGCTGCCGATTCCAAGGTCGCCCCGAGCAGAATCACCGCGAATTCCTCACCACCCCAACGGCAGGGCATGTCGTTGGAGCGCACGCTGTCGGTGATGATGCCAGCGAGGCTTTTGAGCACCAGATCACCCTGGTCATGGCCGTAGGTGTCGTTAAAAAGCTTGAAATCGTCCAGATCAATGAACAAGAGACACGGGCGGTCATCGGAGACCTGGCCGCTGCGCAGGGCTTCTTCCAGGTGCAGGGAAAAGAATCGTTTATTGAACAATCCGGTAAGACCATCGGTATAACTCAGGTTTTTGAATCTGCTTTCGCTCTCGGCCAAAACCCTCCGTTCTTCCTTGAGCTCCCTAATACGCGCGGCCAGGGCCAGGGACAACAGAATCGATTCCAACGCCGTGCCGACCAGCAGGGAATTTCTGGCCCAATACTCGCCTTGCATGGGCCCCAACTCTTGAATGACGAAAATGGCCACGGCCGCGGCCAGCACTCCCCAGGCCAACAGGAAGTAGCGGGCGGCCGCGAAGCCGCGGCGCAGGCTGACGATGCCCGCCGTCAGCGCCAGCCAAGGTGAAAAAATGCCGCTTCCCAGAGTCAGCCAGCGGCTGATCCAGGGCAAGTTCAGCAGACCGGCCGCCGTGATGGACAAGCCATAGTAAAAACCGAATGTGAGCAGCTTGTCCACCAGCGGAGACAGGATCCTTGTATTGAGGATCCCGCGCATGAACAGGTAGGCAAAGGCGGTGAATAGCCCCATGTTGATCCAGAGCATAGTCACGAAGGTCTGGGTGCCAAAGTCCCAAAGAGCCGTTACCTGGCCGTGCAGGAAGGTCATGCTGACCAGGGCGAACAGGATGTATCCGACGTAATAAAGATAAACTCGATCTCTCAGCGAAATGGTGATGAACAGATTGAAGGCGATCATGCTGAGCAGCACACCATAGCAAATGGCGAAAAGGTAATCCTCCTTGACGGTGTGGCTGATGAAGGCGGGAAGGGACCAGGCATAAAAACGCAGGGGATTGATCCCCTTGGTTTCCAGGCGCAAATAGCAGGTGAACGGCCCTTTGTCTGTTTGAGGCAATGTGAAAACGAAACTCCGGTTGGTCAGCTCGCGGGTGGCGAAGGAGCGGTCGAGACCGGTCTGGACCACTTCCCACCCCTCAGGGGTCGACCGGTAAAAATCGATTTTGTCCAGGTAGACGTAGTCGGTGGCCATCAACCAGGTGGTTTTTGCGGCAGGGCTGCCCTTTGGCGCGACTGCGCTGAAGCGCAGCCAATAAATGTGCATGTCGCGGGAGGGGACATTCAGGGTCGGCCCACCCAGGGGCTTGAAACGCCGGCTCCAAGGCTCTGTGCTGACCTGATCGATGGTGAGCCGGCTTTCCGCGGCATCCAATACTTCCAGGTAGGGGGCCAAGTCGTAGCGGGGCCGCCCTCCCAACTCCAAAACTGGGTCGTGCTCACCAGGCCACGCGGATCCACTGGCGGCCAGCAGGCACAATAGAAAAATGATAAAGACTTTTGATGATCGGTATGGCAAGGAATCCCTCGAAATTACGTGAGGTTTGGCAGAAGCCTTTCAGGTCTGCCCGGCCCTCTCTGCTTTCGAAAGAATGGCAAAGACATTATAACCCTGGATGGTTAGTCGACATTACACTGCTTGTTGCCGGTTGGCAAGAATCCAGAATAGAGCGGGTTGACCGGCCCAGGCATGTGGCCCTTGTTCAGCCATAAACAAAAAGCCAAACCGGTTTCATGTGTTCCGGCAACGTGCAATAATGCCTCAGGGTGCCCATTGATCGCCTAAAAATGACCTTCAGCTAAAAACAAGCCCCGCCCCAGGCCCAAAAGCCGCTTAAATTCATAGCCGGGAGCCTAGTATGAAAGTTCTGATCTGCTACTTCAGCGCCACGGGAAACACCGGACAGATTGCCCAGGCCATGGGCCAACGCCTGACCCAGATGGGGGCCCAGGTGGAGCTGAAGGACGTCACCGCCCTGGAGGCCCGGCAGGAGCCGGTGTCCTTGGACCCCTACGACGCGGTGATCTTCGGCTCGCCCATCCACTCCATGCGCGCCCCGCGCCTGTTGCGAAACTGGCTGGCCACCCTGGAAGGCAACGGCAAGCGCTCTGCCACCTTCTTTACCTTCGGCGGCTTCCAGATCCACCCCGCGCCCTTTGACACCTGCCGCAGATTGCAGGAGCGCGGTTTCGTGGTGGTGGCCTCGGCGGCTTTCCCCGGAGCCCACACCTACAACCTGGCGGGCTGGCAGTCCATGCAGGGCAGGCCCGACCAGCAGGACCTGGACCTGGCGGCCGAGTACGCCCAGAAGCTCTATCCCCGCCTGAGCGGCCAGGACCAGGCGCTGGTGAGCGATCTGAACCCCGGCCCCTACACCGAGCAGCAGCTGGACGAGTTCGAATTATTCCGCTTCAAGATGGGGGCCATGCTGCCCAACCGTCAGGGGGCGGAGTGCCAGATGTGCCTGCTGTGCCAGGAGCAGTGCCCCAGCGGGGCCATGGACGCCGAAACCGGCGTGGCCGATCCGAAAAAGTGCATCGTGTGCCTGCAATGCGTCAAGGACTGCCCGGACGAGGCTTTGAAGGTGGGCGATATGACCCCCTTTTTCAAGTTCAAGATGGACAAAGACAAGGAAACGCCCGAGTCTTTGCGCCAAAAAGGGGCACGCTCTACTTTTAGACGAAAGCGCCCGCCCGGTGGGTTGACCGGGCGGGCGTGATGTGTTCGGGCGTGGGCGGGGCGCTAGAGCGCCGGGTCCAGAAGCACCTTCATGGCCGTTTCTCCCGGCACCTCCCCGGCCACCAGCTTCAGGGCGTGCAGGGCCTCCTCCAGGGGCAGACGGTGGGTCACCAACTCCTCCAGGGGGTATTTGCCGGACTCGGCCATCTTGATGGCCGGCTCCACCGCCGGGTAGTCGTGGGAGAAGACCCCCTTTAGGGTGATCTCGTTGAACACCACCTTGTCCAGGGCCAGGGGAATCTCCACCCCGGTGCCGTAGAGGCCGGGCAGGACCAGCGTAGCCCCCAGGCCGGCCAGGTCCAGGGCCAGGCGCGCCCCCTGGGGATGTCCGGTGACGTCCATGACCAGTTCGGCCATGGCCCCGCCGGTGGCCCGGCGCACCGCCTCAACCGGGTCCTCGCGCTCGGCGTTGATCACCACGTCCGCCCCGAAGCGCTTGGCCATCTCCAGGCGCGGGGCGTCGCGCTCCAGGCCCACCACCATGATGGGGCCCGCCCCAGACTCCTTGGCCACGGCCACCCCGGCCAGGCCCTGCTGGCCCGGCCCCACGATGGCCACCGCCTTGCCTATGCCGCATCCGCCGATCTGGTGCAGCCAGCGCACCCCGTTGCCCAACACCGCGCAGGTGAGCACCGCCGCCTCGGCGGACAGCTCTTCGCTGATCTTGTGCAGCATGGCCCTGGGGTTGATGTAGAGGTAGTCGGCGTAGGCCCCGTAAAGATGGGGCGGCTCGGCGCAGGAGATCATGGAGCCGTAGGTGTAGAAGTTCTTGCAAAGGGTGTAGCGACCCTCCAGGCAGGGGCGGCACTTGCCGCAGCCGAAGGCGTACTCGATGATGACCCGGTCGCCTTCCTTCACCCCGTGGCGCTTCTGGGCCGCCTGGCCCATCTTATAGACCCGGCCCACCATCTCGTGGCCCAGGATGATGGGATAGGGCCGCGCGCCCCGGGCGGACTTGCCCTTGAAGATGCCGGGGTCCGAGCCGCACACCCCCACCATCTCCAGCTTGAGGATGCCGTCCTCCTCGCCGATCTCGGGCAGGGGAAACTCGCGCATTTCCAGCTTGCCCGCCTCTACGGCCACCACCGCGCGGGTTTTCATGTTCCCACCTCCTTCTTAGCCTGGCGGTCATAGGTGCCTGGGGTGTTTTCCAGGTCTTCCCGCTCCCGCAGCTTGTTTTTAACCACCCGGTTCATGGCGTTCTTGGGCAGGGACTCCACGGCCAGCCAGAAGCGGGGCACCTTGAAGTCGGCTAGACAGCCTTCGCAATGGGCGATCAGGGCCTCCCAGCCCGGAGCGGCCTCGGGAGAGCGCACCACGAAGGCCATGATCTCCTCCTCTCCCGCCGCGTCCGGGGGCATCACCCCCAGCACCGCCGCTTCGGCCACCAGATCGGAGGCGGCCAAGGCGTTCTCCACCTCCACCGCGCCTATGTTCTCGCCCTTTTTGCGGATCACGTCCTTGCCCCGGCCCAGGAAATAGACCCAGCCCTCCTCGTCGGTGCGGCCCAGGTCGCCGGTGTGCAACCAGCCGCCTTTCAGGGCCTCGGCCGTGGCCTGGGGGTCCTTGAAGTACTCCTTCATCATGGCCTGGCTGCGCAGCACGATCTGCCCGGTCTCGCCCGGAGGCAGCTCTCGGTCCTGCTCGTCCACCACGGCCACCTGGTTGGTCAGGCCGGGCCAGTCGGGGATCATGGGCACCCCCACCGAGCCGTCTTTTACCGGCTGGTCCAGCACTCCCATGAGGGCCAGGGGGGACTCGGTGAGGCTGTAGAGGGTTTGCAGCTTCAGCCCGAAGCGGCGCTCGAAGTCGGCGTAGTGGCCCTTGGGCGCCCCCCCGGCCACCACCAGCTCCACCGGGTTGTCGGCGTCGTCGTCCTGGGGCGGGCGGTTGTAAAGGATGGTGGTCAGGGCCAGGAGCATCACCACCTTGTTCACCCGGTGTTCCCGGGTCCAGCCCCACAAACGCGTGGCGCTGAACTTTTCGGTGAGCACCAGGGTCGCGCCTTTGAACAGGGTCCCCAGGCAGGAGTAAAACTGGGCGTTGACGTGGAACAAGGGGTTGGTGGTCATGAGGCGGTCCTGGGGCGCGAGGCCGCAGGTGCGGGCGAAGCTGGCGGCGGTGCGCAGGTAGTTGCCGTGGGTGTGCACCACCCCCTTGGGGAATCCGGTGGTGCCCGAGGTGTAGAGAATCCCCGCCGGGTGGTCCAGCCCCATCTCCACTGGGGGCGGGGCCTCGGCGGGCAGGCCGTAGAAATCCTCGGTGGGAGCCAATCCCTGCTCCGACTCCAGGCCCACGCCCAGCCAGTGGGCCACGCCGGGGCATTGCTCTTGCAGCTCGGCCAACAGCGGCACGGACTGGTCGCCCAGGAGCACCACCTTGGTTTCCGAGTGGTTGAGGATGTAGGCCACCTCCCCGGCGGTGAGGCGCAGGTTCACCGGCACCATAACCGCCCCCAGCTTGAGGATGGCCCACCACAGCCAGAGGAACTCCGGCGAGTTGACCACCAGCATGGCCGCCTTTTGGCCGGGGCCCAGGCCCAAGGCCCTGAGGCCCTGGGCCGCCTGGTTCACCCGGTCATTCATTTCGGCAAAGGAGTAGGAACGCTCGCCGAACACCAGGTATTGCTTGGAGCCCAGCTCGGCGGAGCGCGCCTCCATCAGTTCGCGCAGGTTTTGCATGCCTTCCCCTCTCTAGGCCGCCAAAGCCGTGTCGGGCCCCATCTTGCGGGCCTGAAATCTGGTGAAGGTATAGACCAGGCCCAGCAGGGCCCCGCCCAGCAGGTCGCTTTGGATGCCGGGCATGATCAGGCCGAAGGCCGCCGCCAAAAGGGCCAGGCGCAGCAAAAGGTTGAGGCGGTAGTTCATGAAGCCCATGAGGGCCGAGCCTATGGCCATGCACCCCAGGGTGGCGCTGATAAAGGACAGGGCGATGGCCCACCAGGACCCCTGCCAGATCAGCACCGGGTGGTACACGAAGATGAAGGGCACGATGTAGGCGATGATGGCCAGGCGCATGGACTCGAAGCCGGTGGAGAACGGCTTGGACCCGGCCAGTCCCGCGGCGGCGAATGCGGCCAGGGCCACCGGCGGGGTGATGCACGACAAGCAGGCGTAGTAGAATACGAACATGTGGGCCGCCAAGGGGGCCACCCCCAGGTCCACCAGCACCGGACCGGCCAGGATGATGGTGAGGATATAGGCCGCCGAGGTGGTCAGCCCCATGCCCAGCACCAGCGAGGCGATCATCACGAAGACCAGAGAGAGGATCAGGCTGCCGCCCGAGGCCTGGATGACCAGGCTGGAGAACTTGAGCCCCAGGCCGGACTGGGTGACGCAGCCGATGACGATGCCCGCGCAGGCGCAGGCCAGGGCCACTTCCAGGCTGCCCTTGGCGCCCTTTTCCATGGCCTGCAAGATGGCCTTGGGACCCATGCGGGTCTCTTTCTTGAACCAGCTGATCACCACCACCGCCACCAGGGCCCACAGGCCGGCCTTCATGGGCGAGTAGCCCTGGACCAAGAGGATCACCAAGAGCACCGCCGGCAGCAGCAGATGCCCACCCTCCTTGATGGTCTTGAACAGGTTGGGCAGCTCCGAGCGGTCCAGGCCCCGGAGGTCCCGCCGCCGGGCCTCCAGGTGCACCATGTAGATCAGGGCGAAGAAGTAGAGCACCGCCGGGATCAGGGCGGCCTTGCACACGTCCAAATAGGTCACGCCCAGCATGTCGGCGATGATGAAGGCTGCCGCACCCATGACCGGAGGCATGAACTGGCCCCCGGTGGAGGCCACCGACTCGATGGCCCCGGCGAACACCGGGCGGTAGCCGATCTTTTTCATCAACGGGATGGTGAACGAGCCGGTGCTGACCACGTTGGCCACCGCCGAGCCGGAGATGGAGCCGAAGGTGGCGCTGCTCAGGACCGCCACCTTGGCCGGGCCGCCACGCAGGTGCCCGGCCAGGGCGTTGGCGAACTTTATGAAAAACTCGCCGGTGCCCGAGGCCACCAAAAAGGCCCCAAAGAGAATGAAGATGAAGATGAAGCTGGCCGACACCCCCAGGGGGATGGTGAACAACCCCTCGGTGGTTAGGTACTGGTAGCCGATGAGCTGTTCCAGGTCGATGAGCCGGTGGCCCCACATGCCGGGGATGTGATGGCCAAACAGGGTGTAGCCGATGGCCACTATGGTGATTATGGGCAGCGAGGGCCCCATCACCCGGCGGGTGGTTTCCAGCACCAGGAGAATGACCAGGCCGCCCAGCCACAGGTCGGTCTCCGTGGCCGCGCCGCCCCGGGACACCAGGTCCTTGTAGGTGGCCACGATGTGCAATAGGGACGCGGCCGAGGCGGTGATGAGCACCCAATCCCAGATGCGCAGGTACAGGGGATAGGACCCGCCTGACATGCTGCGCGCCACCGGGAAGATCAACAACACCAGGGCGGCGGCGAACAGCAGGTGCACCGGCCTTTGCACCATGGCCGAAAACAATCCGAACTGGGCGGTGTACAACTGAAAAGCGCTCATTCCCAAGGCCACCACGGTGATGATCCAAGCGGTGAGGCTTTTGGAGCTATTGCTGGGCATGACGGTACCTAATCCTTATTTTTTCGCGGCGCACAACAGACCCTGAAACTCACCAGCGTGCGGGGGGCAACGTAATTCACCAGCCGAATGCGTTTCCCCCGCAGGATGAGGGTGTGATTAGCCATATCCGGGGAGCCCATCATGAAGTGGACCTCCCCGCGGGGTTCGTTGATGTTGCGCAGCTCGCCCACCCCGTCCGGGCGTAGATGAAAATCGTGATACTCAAAGCCCTCGCCGTTGAGGTTGGACTTGAAGGTCATGTGGGTCAGCAAAATGCGGCCCGGAGCCAAGGCGCGGTAGTGCTCGGCGAAGAAGGCGCGGTCGTAGGAGTGCAGAAACCACACCGTGAAGTCCTCGCCGGGCGCGATGGGTACACTGAGCGCCACCCGCCCGGTGTCGGTCTCCACCAGGTTGAGCACCAAGCCGGGCTCGGCCGCCGGGGTTGCCGCCGCGCACAAGAGCGTCAGCAGCAGGGCCCCGGCCAACCTTAGTAGCCGCCGGGCCGTGGAGCGGGCCGCCTCGCCTCTTGGCAAAGGCGGCCGCGCTCCCCAGGCTTTTTTCTCGCTAGGGCGCAAGACGAATCCCTACTTCAGGATTCCGCGCTCCTTGAAGAACTTCACGGCTCCCGGATGCAGGGGAACCGACATGCCGCTGGTGGCGCTTTCCAGGTTGATCAGGGCGAACTTCTTGTGGATCTTGTCCAGCTCCGCCTTGTGGTCGAACACCGCCTTGCAGATGTCGTAGGCCAGCTGGTCGGACATGTCGGCGCTGACCACGAACAGGCCCATCCAGGCCAGGGTGTGGTGGGGCTTGGTCATGTTCTTGTAGGTGCCGGCCGGAATGGTGCGCGGGAAGTAGGCCGGGAAGTCCTTGTTGATCTTCTGGGCCACGGCGGGCTCGATGTCCAGGAAGCGGATCTCGCGCTGGGTGGCCAGGTCCATCAGGGTGGGGGCGGGGGTGCCCAGGGTGACGATGCCCACGTCGAGGTTGCCGTCCTTCATGGCCGCCGTGGTCTCGGTGGCGCTCAGGAACTGCTCGTCGATGTCGTCATAGGTGATGCCGTAGACCTTGAGCACGTACTGGGCCATCTTCTCGGTGCCGCTGCCCGGGGCGCCCACGGCCACCTTGAGGTTCTTGCCCTTGATGTCGGCGATGGTCTTCACCGGCGAGTCGCTCAACACGTAGAACTGGATGTCCACCGGGTAGGTGGAGAACAGGCCCCGCAGCTTCTTCTGGGGCTTGCCCTGGAAGGCGTCCTTGCCCTCATAGGCGTACAGGGCGGCGTCGGGCATGGTCAGGGCCAGGGCGTCTTGGCCTTTCATGACCGCGCGGATGTTTTCGATGGAAGCGCCCGAGGGGTGGGCCGAGGCGTAGTAGCCCTTGACGTACTTGTTGATCATGTTGGCCACCCCGCCGCCCAGGGGATACCAGCTGCCGCCAGTGCTGGCGGTGCCGATGGACAGGCGTTGATCGGCGGCCAGGGCTCCTCCGGCCAGGCTCATGGCCAAGGCCAGGGCCAAAAACACGGCCAAAATGGTCTTCACGCTTTTTGTAGCTTTCATGGAACTATTCCTCCCTTTGATCGTTCCCGACGTTTAGCACTCCTCTATGCAACAGCCCGGTCCGCTATAAACCCCATGCGGGCCCGGCGCTTATTTTTCTGATTTATCCAACCACTGGCGGCGAAGCTCCACCTTGAGGACCTTGCCCGAGGGATTGCGGGGAATCTCAGGCAGAAACTCCACCCGCTTGGGCTTCTTGTAGCTGGCCAGGTTGGCCTTGCACAGCGCCACCACCTCCTCGGCCCCCAGGCTGCTGCCCGGCCGAAGGGCCACGAAGGCGCAGACGCTCTCGCCCCATACCTCGTCGGGCATGCCCACCACTGCAGCGTCGGCGATGGCCGGGTGGGTGTAGAGCACCTCTTCCAGCTCGCGCGGGTAGATGTTCTCGCCGCCGCTGACGATCATGTCTTTCTTGCGGTCCACGATGTACAGGTAGCCTTCGGTGTCCATGCGGGCCAGGTCGCCGGTGTGCAGCCAGCCGTCCCTTATAGCCTCGGCGGTGCCCTCGGGATTGTTGTGGTAGCCGCTCATCACGTTGGGCCCCTTGCACACCAACTCGCCCACCTGGTCCGGCCCCAGGACCCGGCCCATCTCGTCCACCACCCGCGCCTGCAAAAAGGGCAGGGGCGGGCCGATGGAGCCGTCCTTGCGCAGGGAGTCCCGGGCGGCCAGGATGGCGATGCAGGGCGAGGCTTCGGTGCAGCCATAGACGTCGTACACCCCCTCTATGTTGGGGAAGAACTCCATCAGGCGGCGCTTGGTCTCCATGGCCAGCTTGTCGGCCCCGGTGGTGCATTTGGTGATGCTGGTGGTGTCGTAGCTTCCGGCGGCCGGATGCTGCATGAGCAGGTTGTACATGGCCGGCGAGCCGGAGATGACCGTGGCCCGCTCCTGCTGGATGGTGGCCAGGAGCCCCTCGGCGTTAAAGCTCTTGACCAGCACGCTGGCGCCGCCCAGGGCCAGCTGGATGGTGAGGTGGTTGTTGAGCGCGGCGGTGTGGTACAGCGGGCCCACGATGATGGATATCTGCCCGGCCCGATCTTCCCGGCCGTGGATGGTGTTGAACAGGTTCCAGATCACGTTGCGGTGGGTGATCACCGCCCCCTTGGGGCGTCCGGTGGTGCCGGAGGTGTACATGAGCTGGCAGGGATGATCCTCGCTCACCCCGCCGCGGTCCTCGGCGGCCTGGCCGGTGGCCAGAAACTCCTCATAGTCTTGGGCCAGGCCCGAAGGGCCGGGCCGGGGCGACACCAGAAAGCGCAGATCCTCCAGGTCGTCCCTGAATCCGGCGATCATGGGGTCGAACTCGGGATCGTAGAACAAGGCCTTGGCCCCGGAGTCGGCCAGCATGAAGGCCATCTCCCGCCCGGCCAGGCGGAAGTTGATGGGTACGGCCACCAGGCCCGCCCGCACCGTGGCGTAATAGGCCTCCACCATGTGGGCGCTGTTGTAGAAAAGCATGGCCACCGGGTCGCCGGGGTGAAGCCCCGCCCCCAGCATGGCCGAGGCCAGGCGGCGGGTGCGCTGGTCCAGTTCGGCGAAGCTCAGCCTGGTTGGGCCGTCCACGATGGCGGTGGCGGCGGGGAACTTGCCCACCGCGTTGACCAGTAATGATCCTACGTTCACCTGGCGTCTCCTGATGGGTCGGCGATGGGAATCACGGGGTAGGGGCCCTGGTAGCCCATGGCCAACGACAGGCTGTGCCCCAACTCAATGAATTGGTTCAACATGTCCCTGAGGTGGTCTCCCTTGGCCTCTTCCAGGGAGAGGGAGAGGTTCACCGCCGCCTCCATTTTTTCTTCCCGGTTGATGATGGGCACGCCCACGGAGTAGAGGTCGGAGATCCACTCCCGGTCGGCGATGCTGTAGCCCCGCTTGCGGGTGAGCATAAGGTCTTTCCAGAGCATCTCCGGGTCCACGATGGTGTGGGCGGTCACCCGGTATAGGTCGGCGCTGTGCAAAAGTTCCCTGAGGCTGACGTCGTCCAGCCCGGCCAGCAGACACTTGCCCGAGCCGGTGCAATGGGCCGGGAGCTTGGAGCCGGCGTGCAAGTCGTAGCTGAGGAAGCGGTGCACTTCCTTGCGGTAGATGAAAATGATCTCCGCGCCGTCCAGGATGGCCATGTTCAGGGTACGGCCCACCCGGTCGGAAAATTCGGAGATGTATTCCTCGGCGATTTTCTTGAGTTCGGTGCGGTTCAAAAAAGCGAAACCCAGGGACAAGACCCCAGGCCCCAAAAAGAACTCACGGTGCCGGTTGCGCTTCAAAAAGCCCATTTCCATGAGGGTGTCGGTGTAGCGTTGCACCGCCACCACGTTGAACCCGGTGCGCTCGGATATTTGGGACAAGGTAAGGCGTGAATGCTCGGCGGAAAACGCCTGGAGAACGTTTAGTCCCCTGGCCAATGATTGCACGAAATGACGTTGTTTTCTGGGCAAATTAACGCTCTTCGTTATTTGTTAACGAATTTAATCGTATTTAATCCGGAGCTTCGGTGTCAACCACTTTCGCAGGGCCCAACGGAATAATTGCCCTGAGCAAAAAACGGCCCCGCTTATCCAGCCCGAGGCTGGTAATGGCCCGTGAGCTGTCGATGTTTGTTGGGTCATCCCGATTTCACAGGGGGAGGGTGAGACAAAAAAGGCATGGGCCGGGACGCCCCGGCCAACGGGACGCCCGGCCCATGGTGGTCAAGGCCTGTTTTCAGGGAAAGCGCCTTACCTCCGCCGAATTCGGATATTGAGCAGCGGGCAAGTCCCGCTTAGTCTTCCAGTTCAGCCAGAAAAGACAGCACCGCCTGGTTGCAGGCCTCTGGCTGCTCCACCAATATCTGATGCCCGCCGCCGGAGACCACCACCAACTTGGCGCCGGGAATGCGCTGGGCCAATATTTCGGAGTTGCCCGGCGGGATGAGCCTGTCGGCGTCGCCGGTGAGCACCATGGTGGGGGCTTTTATTTGGGGAAGGCGGTCATAGGTGTCGTGGCCCAGCACCGCGTTCCACTGCTTGGTGAGAATGTCGGGCCCGGCGGGGTGGCGCAGGCTGATCTCGGCGTATTCGGCGGCCACCTGGGGGCGCTCCGCCAGGTTTTTGGGGTCGAACAGGGTGGGCGCGGCGGCGCGCTTGGCCTCGGGGGTGGCCTGGTAGACCATCTCCTTGAACAAATCCTCCACCTCGGCGGTGGGCCGCACCTGATTGGGTCCGCCGGGATGGGTGCAGGCCAAAACCAGCCCCGAGAGCCGCTCCGGATAATTGATGGCCAGCTCCTGGGCGATCATGCCTCCCATGGAGAGCCCGAAGATCAGGGGTTTGTCCAACTCCAGGGCGTCCAGCAGGCCCAGGGTGTCGTCGGCCATTTGGCGCACCGTGAAGGGCCCTCCCGAATCGCTGGAGCGGGCCATGCCCCGGTTGTCGAAGACGATGACCCGGTAGCGTGTGGACAAGGTGGGAACCTGGCTGTACCAGTGGTCGGCGTTGCTGCCCAAGCCCCGGATCATCACCAGGGGTCGGCCGTTGCCGTGAATCTCATAGTAAAGCGTGATTTCGCCGATGTTTGCTTCAGGCATTGAGGTTGCTCCTTATGCTTAGCGGCCGGGCTTATTGCGCCGCGCCCATTTGGCCGGGCAGCCACATAATCAAGTCGGGGAAAAAGTAGAACAGGACGATGTTGGCCAGAAACACCCCCACGAAGGGCAGCACGCCAATGACGATCTCCTTGAGGGGTATGTCTCCGCTCATGCCCTTCAAGATGAACAGAATCACTCCCACCGGCGGGGTGATCAGGCCGATTTCGATCATCATGACCAGCACCACCCCGAACCATATGGGATGGAAGCCCAGGGCGGTGACGATGGGGAAGGAGACCGACAGGGTCATGAGCATCATGGACACCGGGTCGATGAACATGCCCAGGATCATGTAGATGATAACCAACGCCGTGATCACCAGGCCGGGCGTAAGGTCGGCCCCTTGCATCACCTCCACCAGCACCTTGGGCAGGCGGATGTAGTCAAAGGCGTAGCCCATCACCGAGGAGGCGGCCACGATGAAGATCAAAAATGAGGTGACCTTGGCCGTCTCCATCACCGAGTCCATCAAGAGCTTGAAGGTCATCTTCTTTTTGAGGAAGCACAGCCCGGCGGCGATGAGGGCGCCCAGGGCGCCGGCTTCGGTGGGCGTGGCCACGCCCATGTACAGCGAGCCCAACACCCCCACTATGAGCAGGACAAAGGGCAGCACCCCGGTGAGTGAGCGGAACTTCTGGCCCCAGGTGTAGTGAGCGCCGCGGGGAGCCGCCGAGGGCCAGATGAAAGACCAGCCGAAGACCACCAGCATGAACGAAATCATCAGGAACACGCCGGGCAGGATGCCCGCGATGAACAGTGCGCTGATGGGCTCGCCCACCAGTGAGCCGTAGATGATCATGGCGATGCTGGGCGGGATGAGGATGCCCAGGGTGCCGCCCGCGGCCACCACCCCATAGGTGAGGCGTGGGCTGTAGCCCCGCTCGGTCATCTCGGGGCAGGCGGTCATGCCCATGGTGGCGGCGGTGGCCAGGCTGGAGCCCGAAACCGCCGCGAAGATGCCGCAGGCCCCCACCGTGGCGTGGGCGATGCCTCCGGGGAAGCGGCCCAGCCATTTGAGCATCACTCCGAAGAGGTCGCTGGTAACCCCGCTACGCAGCAAAAAGGCCCCCATGAGGATGAACATGGGCACCGCGGTGAAGGCGAAGGAGTTCACGCTGGTCCAGGCCCGCTCGGCTATCACCTGGAGCTGGGGGGTGGGCAGCAAAAACAAGACCCCCAGCGCGCCGACCATGCCCAGGGAAAAGGCGATGCGCACTCCCAGGGCCATGAGCGACAGGAGGTAAAAGGCCATCACTCCGCCCTGGGCCAGGGTGGAGAAATCGGCCGCCCAGGCGAAAAGCAGACCCCCGCCCAAAGCCATGCATGCCGCGCCCGCGGTGACGCCGAGGCCGTTCCATAGCCAGGCCACGGCCAGCACCGCCGCCGCCACCGACACGGTGCCCCAATCCAGGGAACTCCCGGCCACCGAGGGGGGCTTCAGGCCCATGAACACCAGGGCAATCACCATGGCCGCCAAAATGACCAGGCCGGTAAACTCCCGGCGGGGTCCGACGCCGGGGCTGAGCTTGCGGGCCTCGCTGAGCACCGCCAGGGCGAACAAGGCCAGGCCCACCGCCACCGGAGTCTCGGGAATCCACAGGGGGGTCGCCATAAGGCCCCAGGCCCTGGCCCCGCCCTGGTATTCCGAGCCCACGAACAAGATCATCTGCCAAGCGGCCACCACCACGAACATCAGGCCCACCCAGGCCGACATCTGCCAAAACTTGTGGCGCATGGGGGTGGAGAGGTTGTTCAGCAATATCTCCACCCGGATGTGGTTGTCCTCCAGGTGGGCGTAGGCCGTGGCCAGGAAACTGGTTCCCACGAAGATATAGAGGGAATATTCGGTCACCCAGGAGGTGGGGCTGTTGAACAGGTAGCGGCAAACCACCTCGTAGCTGATGATCAGGACCATTCCCAGGGTGGCCAGACCGCAAAAAGCACCCACCGCGCCGGACACCCAGTCCAGGGCCCGGGTGAGGTGGCTGCTCGCGTTGGGTGTGGGCGGGGCGGCCGGCGATGCTGCTTGAGCGGTGTTTTCGGTCATGGGCGCTGGTTATCTCCGTAAGAGGCCTTGGACCGCCCGCCGCGCCGAGGCAAGGCGAACGGCCCAAGGCAGGGTGTGTCAGGTTGCGGGCTTAGTATTTCAAATCCTTGCCCAGGATCTTTTCGGCCTGCTTCACGTAGGCCTTGCCGTCAAAACCGGCCTTTTGGGCGCGCTCAAAGAAGGACTTGTAGACCTTGGAGATGTTTTGGGGCTGGAACAGGAGTTTGGTCTGATCCGGGGGGGCCACATAATACTTGGCGCCCTTGGAGGCCCATTTTTTGGGCAGGGCCTCCATCTTGCTGGTGTAGTCGGCAAAGGCGATCTCTTCCACCTTCTTGCCGGCGGCCGCCACCTTGTCTTGCAGGTCCTTGGGCAGCTTGTTCCATTCGCCGTTGTTGATCACGATGGGGAAAGGCAGGATGGTGGCGATGGGCCACAGGGTGACGTACTTGGCCACGGTGTAGAAGGCCTGGCCGTAGGCCCAGGCCGATGAGGTGAACACGCCGTCGATGATGCCGCGCTGCAGGGCGGGCAGCACCTCGGAGGCGGGCATGGGGGTGGGCTTGGCGCCCAGGGTGGCCACCAGGGTGGCGGTCTCGATGTTGTGCACCCGGATTTTCTTGCCCTTGAACGCGGCCACGGTGTCGATGGGCTTGATGGAGATCAGGTTCTGCGGGGCGAACAGGCCCCAGCAAAGCACCTTGCTGTTATAGGTCTTGTCCAGCATTTTGTTAAGGTCGGCCCGCCAGAAGCCATAAAAGACCGCCTTGAACTCTTTGAGGTCGTCCAGCAGGCCGGGGAGCTGGGACAGGCCGAACTGGGGGTTGGTGGCCGAATAGTAGCCCGCCAGGATGGTGGCCAATTGCACCCGGTCGTCACGCACCGACTGGGCCAACTGGGTCCCCTTGACCAGGGAATCATTGAGTACGATCTCCACCTGGCCGCCGGTGGCGTCCTTGACCCTCTGGGCGAACATTTCGGTGACCGCCACGTATAGGGTGCCCTTGACCGGCAGATAGGCCAGGGTCAGCTTGTGGGTGGCCGCCATGGCGCCCCAGGCCCAAGTCAAAAGCAGCATGAGCGTCAGGGCGCTTACGGTCAGGGTCTTTTTCAACTTCATGGTCTTCCCTCCTTTGAATCCCTTGCCGAGGTTGTCCTCAACCAACACGTTAATCGTTCACTTGACTGGTTCCATGGCTTGCTGCGGCACAAGCGCGGGCATTTTTCTAAACGCTGATCCGGTTACAAAACCCCATCTTGCCGCAGCCGGCTCAAGCGCTCCGGGCCGTAGCCCATGTACTTGCGGTAGATGAAGGCGTTGTCATAGCCCACGGGGCGGCACACCCACTTGGTGCGAATGGGGGTCTCGGTCATCTTGTGCTGGGCTTGAGCCGCCACCACCCGGCCATAGACCGGGTCTTGGGTGGGGGTGAAGATTCCCCGCTCGTTCCAGTTGGGATCCAGCATGGCCTCCTGGGGAGAAAGGATTGGGGCTATCACCGTGGTTATGGGGGCCAAGCGGCCGCTACGGCTGTATTCCACGGCCATGCGCTCCAGCTCCCCGCTGGTGTGGCGGCTGGTGAACTTGGCCACCTCGGGGAAATATTTGAGCTGGGCCTCCTGGTTCAAAAACGGCGAAAGGGAGTCCCAATCGCCCACGCCCCATTCATCCCACTTGCCCATCATGTCGCAGAAGGCCTGCCACATCTCCAGGCGCAGCCCGCCCAGGAACACCCCGCCGTCGCTGGTGGGGGCGAAACAATACAACCACAGCGCGTTGTCCAGGCCGCCCACCCGTTCGGTGACGTGACCGCCGCCTTGGAACCAGATGTGGGTGTAGTTGTCCAGGCGCATGTAAGCCTCGGTGGTGGCCACGTCCAGGGCCTGGCCCTGGCCGGTGCGGTGGCGCCAGTGCAGGGCGGCCAGGATGCCGGTGGCCATGAAGGTGCCGGCGCTGCACCAGGCGATCCAGGGGCTGGCCTTGGTGGAAACCGCCCAGGGGCAGGTCCCGCGTCATGCTCCGGCGGCAGCATGGCCCCGGTGGCGTAGTGGATGCCCGATTTGGCTTGGGCCACGTTATCGTAGTCGGGCATGGGGTCGTCGGCCTCCGGGCCGAACTGGCCGTGGGCGGTGATGGAGGCGAAGATCAGGCCGGGGTTGGTCTTTTTCAGATCCTCGTAACCCAAACCCCAGGCGTCCATGGTCCCCAGGGGGAAAGTCTCCAGCAACACGTCGGCCTGGGCGGCCAGGCCTTGCAGGACCTCGCGCCCCTCCGGCTGGTTCAGGTCCAAGGTGACGTGATATTTGTTGCGGCCTTCTACCAGGTAGTTGAGGCCCTCTCCCTGGTGCACCAGGCCATAGGGGGTGCAGGTGCGCAAAAAGTCGCCCTGGGGAGGCTCCACCCTTATCACCTCGGCCCCGAACTCCGAGAGCATGGAGGAGCAATAGGCCCCGGCGTAGCTCTGGCTGCTCAGGTCCAGCACCACCAGGCCTTCCAGGGCTTCTAATTTGGGCCCGGCCGAGCGGGGATCGTCTTTTTCCCGCACCCAGTCGGCCCACTCGGCCCATTTCGGTCTATCGGCGCTCATATTATTTTTCTCCCCGCTCGGCCTGGGCCGGTGTCTGGTCTCGGGACAGGATAAGGTCGCTGCTTCCGTCCCAGTCCGGTGGCGGCCGTCTGCCGGGACGGTCGGCCCATTTGCCCAAGGCCCCGGTCTCATAGAGCGCCTTCAGTTCCTCTTCACTTTTGTTGAGCAGGTTTTTCATGAGGAATTCGTTGTCAAAGCCCACGGCACGGGCGGCCCACTTCTTCTGGGGGGGCGTGGCGCTCATCATCACCGGGAATTCGTGGTCCAGGTAGGTGCCGTACATGGCGTCGTCCACCTGGGTCATGAAGCCCCGTTGGCGGATGTGCTGGTCGGCCATGACCTGGGCGGCGTCGCGCACCCGGCTGGCCGCGAAGCCGTGCTCCCGGGCCAGGGCCTCGATTTCCCGGGGGCTCTGCTGGGCGGCCCATGCGGCGATGATCTCCAGCAGGGCCGTGGCGTTTTCTTCCTGGAGCCTGGTGAGATGATCGGCGAAGCGCTGGTCATGGGCCAGTTCGGGACGGTCCATGGCCGCGCAGAGCCCGGCGAACTCCTGGGGCGCGGCGGCGGCCAGGCTGACCAGGGAGCCGTCGGCGCAGCAAAAGGTGTCGGCCGGGCACACCGACACGTCGCGGTTGCCCGCGGGCGGCGGATTTTGGCCGGTGATGTCCAGGTAGGGCCAGACCCAGGACATGGTGCGCATGATACTTTCGGTCTGGGAAATCTCGATGTACTGGCCCTTGCCGGTGCGGTCGCGGTGGCGCAGGGCGCTAAGCACCGCCACCTCGGCCAAAAGGGCGCCGTACATGTCCGAGAGGTAGATCATCTGCTTCACCGGAGTTTGGCCGGGGAAGGTGCTCATCCAGGCAATGCCGGAAAAGGCCTGGGAGGCCCCGTCGTTGGAGGGCCGGTTCTCTTCGGCGTAGGGTCCCCAATTACCGAAGCCGTTTTTCTCCAGGTAGATGATGCCGGGGTTGATCTTCTCAATCTTGCGGTAGTCCACGTTGAAGCGCTCCATCACCCCGGGGCGCAGGTTGTTCTCGATGATGTCCGCCTTGGCGGCGAGCTGGCAAAATATCTCCTGGCCTTCTGGTTTGTGCAGGTCCAGGCCAAGGTAATATTTGTTCACGTTGTCATGAAGGAACAGAGGGCTCTGTTCCTTGAAGCGGAAGCCGGAGCAGCTCAGGTCGCGCTCCAGGTCGCCCAGGGGAGGTATCTCCACCTTGATGGCCTCGGCCCCCATCTCTGCCAGCCAACTGGGCCCGGAAGGCCCAAAGACGATGGTGCAAACTTCCAGCACCCTCAGCCCGCTCAGGGGCTTGGGCTTCTTGGGTTTGTTTTTAACATAATCGCGCCAGGTTGCTTCGGCCATTGTCACCTCAAAACGTGTGGTTAAGCTCAACGTGTTCGGCGCACGGCCCGCTTTGGGTCCCCGCAGGCGCCCACGGGGCGCGCAGGTGCGGTTACCGTCACCATCGATCTTTTTAAGGAAAGCCTGGACCGCGCTAAGAGCGTTGAGCGGCGGTTCGTGCGCGAGGCCGAGAGGTGCAGGGTTGCGCCGCGCGATCCAGTACTCAAGCGTTGTAATGAGATAACATCACGCGCCGGGGCGTTGCTTGACTGGGGATGACCAATCTTTTAACTGGGGATGGACTGTGGGGCGCTAGCGGGGGAAAAGGCGATGGGGTGCGGCTCAGTCCTGGGCCGGGACCTCGCGGGCGTCCCTTGGAGATTGGCCGAAACGGCTTTTAAAGGCCCGGCTGAAATCCGAAGGATGCTTGAATCCCACGCGATAGGCTATTTCCGTTACCGAAAGGCCGGCGAGATCGGGATCGGTGAGCAGGCGTTTGGCGGCTTGCAGGCGCTTTTCCCGGATCACCTCCACCACGGTGCGGCCGTGGGGCTTGAACACGCGATGCAGGTAGCTCACGGAAATGCCGTGTTGCCGGGCGATGGTTTCAGGGCTCATCAGCTCTTGCGAAAGGTTGCGGGAGATGTAATCAAGAATGCGCCCTCGGTGAGCCAGCTTGACGCTGCTGTCGTCGGCGTCGATGCCCTTGGATTTTTCCTTGAGCGCAAAGGCCAGAAGGTTCAGCAGGTTGTCTTCCATGAAGCGGGTTTCGTCTTCCCCGCGAAAGGGCAGGCAGTCATACATGCTGCGCACGAAGCTTTGCAATATGTTGGCTTTTTTGTTGCCCTGGTCCAAGGGCAAGATGTAGCGCTTCTCCAGGGTGGGGATAAGGTTTCGCAAAAGTTGCGCCGGGATTATGACGTTGAAGGTGTCGTACCCATTTTTGTCTTTTGATTTGTAGGGGACTGAATTGCACAGTAGATAAGCGTTGCCCCGCTTCAGGATGAAGGTTTCGTCACTCAGGTCCATCTGCCAGGGATCGCCGAAGGGGAACGCCAACACGTAAAAGTCATTATTCATGTTGGCGATGTTCCGGGGGGTCCGATGAATGTTGTGCCCCCGGTAGCTTATTTCATTAAAAAATAATTGGTCAGCCTTTACGCTACGGATACGGCCTTCAAAACAATCGAGGTTGGTGGGCTCTATCTGTATGTTGCCCCATATGGCGCCGAGCGCTTTGGACCAGTAGTCCCTTTTGGCATGCTTGGGCACATTATAAGTGGAGGCCGTAAAAATGCCGGCGGTCATGTCCCTAACCTGTTCGCTCATTGCCAGGACAGTGTCTTTCCAAAACAATTCAATATGTTAATACGCAAAGCCTCCGGTGAAAATACCAAATAGCATCACTGGGCTATTCTGAACGAACCGACAATGTTCGTCAATGGGCGCCTGAGCAAGCACCGGCGATGGGTTTGGGGATGCTCAGGCGTTCGGCCCGCCGTTGGTGCCGGGTACGGTTAAAACGCTCAAAATGGACGGGGTCTTCAGGCCGAAGGTTGGGCCAGGCCGTCCAGGGACAACAGGGAAGGGGTGGAGCGCACCGGCTCCAAGGAAGCGCCGGGCGCGGCCTGGGCCAGCAGAAGGCGCACCATCTCGTCCAGGTCCGCGGGCAGGGGCAGGTGGCTGATGACCACCAGCCAGGACCGCCCGCCCAGGGGGCCGGGGGAGCCGCCCCGCGTGGTCACGTCCTGGGCGGTGGTGCCGCTGACCAAAAGATGTCCGCCCGAGGCGTCGCTTCCCCAAAACTTGACATGCCCCAGCCAGTCTTGGCCGGGCGCGGGCAAGGCGGCGATGATCCGGCGCACCAAATCTTGGGCCGCCTGGGGCGTGAGCCCGTTTGGGGGCAAATCCAGGGCATAGGACTGGGCCTGGTGAGGGCCGTCGCCCGCCGGGGCGGATTCGCGGCCGGGGGCGGCCCAACTCTCCAGCAGGCGAGGGGCCACTTCCTGGGCCAGCTCGTAAGCGCCATCTCCCCGCAGGTCCGCTGGCCAGACCTGGGCCTGGGGCGCGTCCAGGCGAAGTTGGTTGCCGATGCGCTCCACCTCCTTGGCAGGTATGAGGTCCGCCTTGGAGAGCACCACCTGGCGTGAGGCGGCCAGGTGATCGGCCAGAAGCTTGGGCAGGGCCTTGGTCATGGTGGCGTGGCGGGAGGCGTCCACCACCGTGGCGGTGATCCCCTGGCCCAGCTCGGGAACATAGCGCTCCAGCACCTGGCCCAGGGAGGCCAGGGAGGCCACCCCGCTGGGCTCCAGCAGCACCAGGTCCCAGCGGTCCTCATCAAGGGCCTGCTTGAGCTTGTCCACCAGCACGCCTTGCAGATCGCAGCAGGCGCAGCCGCCGGGCAACAGGCGAACCTCCAGGGCGAGATCGCGCAGCAGGCGGTCGTCCAGGCCCACCTGACCGGCCTCATTCTCCAAAACCAGCAGGCGCAGGCCCTGCTCGCCCCACCAGCGGGCCAGGCCCTGCAACAGGGAGGTCTTGCCCGCGCCCAGAAAGCCGCCCACCGTGACCAGGCGCATCAGGCGTCCCCGCCGGGAAAGGCCATGCTGTCCACGAACAGGTCCTGGAACAGGGGGTGGCCGGAAAGCTCCACGTAGCCCATGGCCTGGGCCAGCTTCTTTGCCCGCACACGCTGCTTTTGGCTCAAAAGGGCCATCACCGCGCCCACCCCGGCGGCGTTGCCCACCCCCAGGATGCGCTCCACGGGCACCGGCGGGAACAGGCCGATGCGGGCCGCCTCGCCTGGGTCCAGGTAGTTGCCGAAGGCCCCGGCCAAGAGCACCTGGCTGATTTGCTTCACCCCCATCTCGGCCATGAGCACCTCGGCCCCGGCCCGGATGGCCGCCTTGGCCAACTGAACCTCGGCCACGTCCTGGCTGGTGAGCACCAGGTCGCGGCCATGGCCGGTGGCCCCGGACGGGGCGGCCAGGAACTCCCGGCCATTGGCTCCAGGCCGCACCAAACCCCGGCCCCGCTCGGGGTCGAAGCCGCCGGAGGGCAGCAGTATGCCCGCCTCCAGCAGGCAGCTTATGAGTGACACCAGGCCCGAGCCGCAAAAGCCCACCGGTTTCTCGCCGCCGATGACCCGCAGCTCGGTCGAAGCCGCGCCCGCCTGCAAGGCGGCGCGTTCCACCGCGCCCGGCGCGCCGCGCATGCCCTGGGCGATGTGCCCGCCCTCCAGGGCCGGGCCCGCCGCGGTGGAGCAGGCCAGCATGCGCCCGCCCGCGGCCAGGACCATCTCGCCGTTGGTGCCCAGGTCCAGGAGCAGGGTCGGCTGGTCAAGCTCGTCGGCCCCCACGGCCAGGGCGGCGGCCACGATGTCCGCGCCCACGAATCCGGCTTTGAGCGGCAGCCAGTGCAGCCAGGCCTCCTGGCCCAGGGCCAGCCCCGCCTGGCGCGCCTTTATCTCCACCGGGCCGCGCACCACCGGAGCATAGGGCGCTATGGCCAGGGAGGCTGGGTCCAGGGCCAGGAAGATGTGATGCATGGCAGAGTTGCCCACCATGACGCATTCCAGGATGCATTCGGGATCGGTCCCGGCCTGGGCGCAGGCGTCCACGGCCAGGGCGTTGATGCACTCCACCGCCGCCCGGCTGAGTTTGGCCAGCTCCTGGGGACCGGCGGCGCACAGGGACATACGCGAGATCACGTCGTCGCCATAGGGCACCTGGGGGTTCATCTCCGAGCTGACCGCCAGCAGCTTGCCGCTGTCCAGGTCGCAGAGATAGGCCACCACCGTGGTGGTGCCCAGGTCCACGGCCAAGCCCAGGGGAGGGCCTTGCTGGGCCGCGCCCAAGGACACGATCTCGCGGCCCTTGCGCAGGGCCAGGCCAAGCTCGCCGCCGCCCGCCAGCAGGCCGGGGAGGCGTTGCAAAAGACTGAAGGGAAGCTCCGGCGAATCGCTCAGGCCGTCAGCGGCGACGGCCGACAGGGCGCTGAAGAGCCGCTCCCGAGCCGCCTCGGGCCGCTCCAGGCTGGGCGGAGGCACGCTCACCGTATAGGCCCGCACCGTCTGGTCCAACTCCAGCTCGCCGCTGGCCCCGCTGGTCAGTATCACCTGGCGCTGGCTGCGGCTCTCCGGGGGCACCCACACCGCACCGCCCTGGGGCAGGGCGGTCTGGCAGGCCAGGCGCAGGCCTTGTTCGGTGTCCGGGCCCAGGAGGGCCTTTTCGGCGGGAGTGAGGGGAGTGGCCCGGCCTTCGGGGCGCACCCGGCACTTGCCGCACAGGCCCTTGCCTCCGCAGGGGGCCTCGATGCCCACCCCGGCGCTTTGGGCCAACTGCAACAGGCTTTGGCCGGGCTGCGGATCGGCCCGGCGCCCCATGGGCTGGAAGGTTACTTGCTCGTCACCGGCTCGGGGCATATAAGCTCCCGTTTAAAGGTCGGCGCGCGGGGCGAGGGAGGAGGGGGGGAGGCCCCGCGCGCCTTTGCAGGGAGGTAGGGGAGAGTCTAATTCAAGTTCATCAACTGCTTGATGGTCTTCACCGCGTCCACCGCGTCGGTGGCGTGGCCGTCGGCCCCGCACTGGTCCACCGCGAATTTGCGGGTCACCGCCGCGCCGCCGCAGACCACCTTGACCTTGCCGGCAAGGTCGCTGGCCTTGACCGCCTCGATGGTGGCCTTGACGTGGGGGTCGCCGGTGGTCAGCAGGCTGGAGAGCCCCACGATGTCCGCGTTGTGCTCCTTGGCCTTTTCCACGAATTTCTCGGGGGGCACGTTCTCGCCGATGTTGAACACCTCGAAGCCCGAGCTTTCCAGCATCAGCACAACCAGGTTCTTGCCGATGTCGTGCAAATCGCCGAACACGGTGCCGATGACCACGGTGCCCACGGTTTCACTTTGGGAGCCCTGGGCTTCCAGGATGGGCTTGATCACGTCCAGGCCAGTCTGCATGGTGCGGGCGGCGATCATCATCTCGGGCACGAAGATCTTCTTGGCCTCGAAGCGGGCGCCCACCTCTTTCATGGCCTCGATCATGTAGTCGTTGATTATGCTGTTGGGGTCCGCGCCGTCGTCCAGGGCGGCCTGCACCAGCCCCACGATGTCCTTGCGTTTGCCCTTGCTTACCGCTTCCTTGATTGCCTGCAAGTCAGCCACGTTGCCTCCTCTTTCCTCTGCGCGCCTTAGTCTTGATCCGGGAATTGTTCCCGGTAGGCGGTGATATAGTTCATGGCATATTCGTCCTTGCCGGTCAGAAGGTCGCTGATGAGCAAGGTCCTG